>OOCW01001488.1_pt1 | contig 16347 bp, 11 predicted proteins | sample 1671201 | NCBI WGS metagenome assembly OOCW01 (sample SAMN06348132, study PRJEB24527) | human gut metagenome | biome: human gut; feature: ankylosing spondylitis patient; material: feces | host: Homo sapiens | place: China | collected 2015-10
GTGAAACGCCTCCACGCCGATGATAGTGAGTTGTATTTCTTGCGAAAGTAGGTAGCCTCCGGGCTCTCCATAAAAGACAAACCTCTTGGACCTAACCGTTCAAGAGGTTTTGTTTTATCTGCTATTGAAAAAGCTGAAATTGTTTTGCTTCATCTGAAACATCAGCCCGTAACATCCGACTCTTCTTTTATCGTTGGTTTTGACGACAAATAATAAGTAAAAACCCTTAATGAAGGCGGATGAATTAAAAATTTTATTTCAAAATAATCTTTTTATAAACAACAGGTTGGAAATGATTGTAAAATCTGCAGTTTTTACATCTAAGTAATAACCCTAATAATTTTTATAAAGTATCGACGCAGAATTGAATTTAGCGTATCTTTTTATCCGCAAATTTACAAACTTATACAAAGGAGATACGAATGGCTCAAGCCCCTGAGTTCAAATATGCACCGATGTTCCAGGTCGGGGAAGATACTACAGAGTATTATCACCTCACTTCCGAACATGTCTCTCTCGGGAATTTTGAAGGCAAAGAAATCCTGAAAGTTACGCCAGAAGCACTCACGATGCTTATCGAACGTGCCTTCACAGACGTCAACTTCATGCTTCGCCGTTCTCATAACGAATGTGTAGCAAAGATTCTGAAAGATCCGGAATCTTCCGATAACGACAAATACGTCGCTTTGACGATGCTGCGCAATGCCGAAGTCTCTGCCAAGGGTGTCCTGCCGATTTGCCAGGATACAGGTACCGCCATCATTCACGGTGAAAAGGGCCAGAGAGTTTGGACAGACTTCTCCGATGAAGAAGCGATCAGCCGCGGTGTCTACAACACCTATACTAAGAACGCTCTTCGTTATTCTCAGAACGCTCCTTTGACGCTCTATAAAGAAGTCAATACACGCTGCAACCTTCCTGCTCAGATCGATATCGAAGCCACAGAAGGTGAAGAATATCGCTTCCTTTGCGTTGTTAAGGGCGGCGGCTCTGCCAACAAGTCTTATCTCTTCCAGAAGACAAAAGCTATCCTGAACCCGAAAGCTTTAATCCCCTTCCTTTATGAACAAATCAAGGGTCTGGGAACAGCTGCTTGCCCGCCGTATCACATTGCTGTCGTTATCGGCGGAACTTCTGCTGAAAAGACCATGCTGACGGTCAAACTTGCTTCTACGAAGTTCTACGACAATCTTCCGACAACCGGCGATGAAACAGGGCGTGCTTTCCGTGACGTCGAACTCGAAAACAAACTGCTTGAACTCGCTAACAACATCGGCTTAGGCGCCCAGTTCGGCGGCAAGTACCTTGCCCACGACGTCCGCGTCATTCGTTTGCCGCGACACGGTGCCAGCTGCCCGATCGGCATTGGCGTCAGCTGCTCTGCTGACAGAAACGTTAAGTGCAAGATCAACCGCGAAGGTCTTTGGGTCGAGAAACTTGACGACAACCCTGCTGAACTGATTCCTGAAGAATTCAGACATATGAAAGAAGGCGAAACCGTTAAGATCGACTTGAATCAGCCGATGGAAAAGATTCGCGCTGAACTGTCTAAACATCCGGTTTCTACACGCGTCTCTCTGACCGGCAAGATCATCGTTGCCCGTGACATCGCTCACGCTAAACTGCAGGAACGTCTCGACAAGGGCGAACCGCTTCCGCAGTACATCAAAGACCATCCTGTTCTTTACGCTGGTCCTGCTAAGACTCCGGAAGGATACGCCTGCGGTTCTATGGGGCCGACAACTGCTAACCGTATGGATCCGTATGCCGATCCGTTCATGGCAGCCGGCGGCTCTCACGTCATGATCGCTAAGGGCAACCGTACAGACGTCGTTACCGAAGCCTGCAAGAAACACGGCGGCTTCTATCTCGGCACCATCGGCGGTGTTGCTGCCGACCTGTCTGCTGAGTCCATCCGCAGCATTAAGTGCATTGAGTATCCTGAGCTCGGTATGGAAGCTGTTTACGAAATCGACGTCGTTGACTTCCCGGCATTCATCTTGGTGGATGACAAAGGCAATGACTTCTTCAAACAGCTGAAACCTCGTTTCCCTGTGAATTTTGAAGCCTAATAACTTCTCGCAGTAAGTTCGGAAAACCCGGTGGCAAGCATCGGGTTTTCCTATTTCTGAACCAAAATCCAATAAACTACTACCAATAAAAAACGTCTCTTTCCTCACAACCACTAGAGAGGGACGGAGCTAAGAGTAAATAATTTTATGGGCCGCGCCCTGCGGCTCGGAGTCCCAGGATGAATTCGGTTTTCCTAGTCGTTATAGCAGCGATGATCCTCATCGTTGTGCTTCTTCGTTTTAAAGTTCTTATCGGACCGGCAATTTTGAGCGGCGGTCTGTTAATTTGGCTCTTTGAGTCGAGATCCTTTGAAAAGCTTTGGATTGCGTTCACTGAAACGCTGACAATGCAGAGAACTTGGGATCTGCTTCTTTGTCTGTACTTCGTGATGTGCCTTGAGGTTGAGCTGCGCAAGAGCGGATCCCTTCACGGCATGGTGGTGACGCTGAGGAATATCTTCTCCAGCAATAAAGTTACTTTGGCGTTTATGCCGGCGTTCTTGGGGCTTCTTCCTTCCCTGGGCGGAGCTCGTTTCTCCGCGCCGATCGTGCAGGAAGCCAGTGAAGGCATTGCCGTAGACGATGAACAAAAAAGCGCCATTAATCTTTGGTTCCGTCATATTTTCGAGTTTTCAAATCCCTTGATGCCGGGCGTCATTCTTGCCTGCGGTATTGCGAACGTTTCAATCGGCGATTTAATTGATCAGGTCGGCTGGGTAACGATTCTTTGCTTTGTTTTAGGTTGGATCTTTTTAATTATTCCGTTGAAGATTACGGATCTGGAGAAAGCCACCAATACTCAGCATGACCGTACTATCGATTGGAAGAGTCTCGTCCTGGCTTTCGGTCCGATTGTCACGAGCTTCCTTTTAATCGTTGCTTTTAACGTTCAGGCCGCCCTTGCAATGGGCCTTGTGGTTGTGGCCTTTATTCCGCTTTATTTTTGGTTCAAGCGCCCCATTTCTGTAAAGAGCGTCTTTACAGAAAGCCTGGATAAAAAATTATTTTTCAATGTCGTCTGCATTCTGTACTTCATTCAGCTGCTGACGGTTATCGGCACATTGGATGAAATCGTCAGCGTCTTTAATAATTCCTCTCTGCCTCAGGCGGTTATCATTGCTTGTCTCTCCTTCATTTTCGGAGTTATGACCGGCATGGGACAAGGTTACATTGCGATCGTGATGCCGATTGTTGCCCTTATGGCTCCGGGCAATATTGTTTTGGTCGGTATTGCAATGGTCTACGGCATGGCCGGACAGATGGTGACACCTACTCACCTTTGTATCTTGGTTACCGTGGAATACTTTAAGTGCCGTCTTTGGAAAACGATCGGCAAATGCGGTGTTCTCTCCTTGTTGATGGTTTTGATTTTCTCTGCTTGGACGTATTGGCGTTATTACCTCTAACCTTCTGAGGCTAAACGTAATCTTTTCTGATTTCATGGCTCTCGGTAAAAATCTTACAATGAGGCTATAGACCTCAAAAAAGAATTAAAAGTTCCGTTGCCATGAAGTTAGATAAGGACAATCTCGCCAAAATTCTTTCGCTTTGGCTCCACGTCGAAGCGTTGACGCCGTTCGACCTCGACAAGAATGATCTTATCGAACAGATGCCGGGGAGTCTGAATCAACCTCGGTCGTCTCTTTTTACATGGGATAACGAAGACACAACACAGCGGGACAGTCTGGAAATTGAACTGCAAAAGCTTCCTAAAGAAGAAGACAGAACAGACTTTTTTCGGATGTTTACGGTCTGCATCGGCATCGTTAACCGCAACGAATTCATTGATCGGGCAGAGCATCTTCTCAGATCCAATCTATTGGATATTTCGCAGGATTTGTCTGACTTCAGCGCTGAGGAGCAAAGAACGGATGACCTTATCTGTTTGGGAGTCCTGCGTGCAAACCATTTCGGCAAAATCAGCATGGGGACGGTTGAGCCGTCCTACGCTTTGTGCGAGCTGGTTAACCTAACAAATAAACAAAAGGGCGTCGAGAGTTTTGAGTTCTTGACGGACGTTGCTCAGATTCTCCATACCTCGGCGGTCCGTCAGCTTTCGCTTGACTCTGAAACGACGGCTCAAAAAATCAGTGAAAAGGACAGGCAGTTCTATGGAATGCTCATCCACAATCTGAACAAGAAGGAATTAAAGCCGGATGAAACCCGAGGATATAAACTCATTAAAGATTTAAATCCTCCTCAAAACTTTCTCAATCCCAGAAAAATAGACGAGCTCTGCAAAAGCTGGCTTGAGAAGGCCGGTCTCGGGCCTTCTTACCGAATCTGGGTGATCGTTAATTACTACGAACGTCCAAAGCCTCTGTACTTCGACTTTATGAATTCTCCTTATATCGAAATTTTGGAGAAGATTAAAAAGCGTGTTCAGACCGAGCCGCCCACTAGGGTGCTGAGTCCGGTTTCGGAGCGATTCTTTTCCTTGGCTTACGACAATCCGGATCGAAACGACCTTTTAGCCAACTCTAAGAAGTTTCTGGAGATGGCGAATCCGGAAAGGATGATCTTCGGACGCTGGCCGAGCGATATCAAAAATTATCTTGTTCCCTGCCAACAGGTTGCTCTTTCAACCATGATTTGGGCGCCGCCTGTGGATCCGATTATTTCCGTAAACGGGCCTCCGGGAACCGGAAAAACGATGCTCCTAAAAGAACTGCTGACGGAGATCGTAATCAATCGTGCCGCAGTGCTGGCTAACATTGAGGATATAGGAACGGCGCCGTTATTTGAACTGAAGTCAGGCTGGAGGGGAGAGCAGGTTCCAGTTCTTTTAAAGGAGTATGTCGAGGATTATCCGATCATCGTCGCGTCGAATAACAATAATGCGGTAGAAAACATTACGAAGGAGCTTCCTTTCGATTATGGCTTTGAGGAGCCGTTTGATTACTTCTCGGATCTCGCCAACAAATTAAATAGAAGCAAAGATGCATGGGGACTGGTTTCAGCTCCTTTAGGGAAGTCAGATAATTGGACCCGTCTTTGGAAAGCGTTTTTCAGCAATCACAAAACGCCGAAAGGGACAATTCCTTATCTTCAGCATGCCTTGGAAGAAGAGATTCAAAGCGAAGGCGGCATTGCCGAAATTCGATCCAATTGGAAAAAGGAGACTCAGCGTTTTAGAGAACTTTACTGCGATGTTCATGAGCGCATTACGTCAAAAATGCCTGATTACAAGGCTGATGTAAAGAAGTTTGCACAAACCTCTGAGGAAAAGCCTGTCACTGCCCGCTCTTTCCGAGATTCGGTGCTTCGCTCATTCAGATCCAAGAAAGGAGAATCGGAGGACAATCCTTTTGATTTCTCCGGAAGCTCGAAAGAAAAGAATCACGCTAGGCGTCTTTATACAGATGAGGAACTCGACAGAGCCAGGACTCGTTTATTCATCTCAGCATTAAAGCTTCATCGTTTGGCGGTGTTGGCCAAGAAGAAGGATTTCATCGACGGTATTCGAGGTTCGATTACCGCGAATATGTACGACCTGGTTTCTCCTCATCGGCTGTCGTTTCTCGGAACACTGTCTTTTCTGATACCGATTATTTCGACAACTTTTGCTTCGGCAGCTTTTAGATTTAATAATTTTTTTTCTTCTTCGCTGCCTTGGGTGATCGTTGATGAGGCATCTCAGGCGACTCCGCAGTCAGCTTTACTTCTGATGCAGAAAGCGAAGCGGTTTTTAGTGGTCGGAGATCCGCTCCAGCTCACACCTGTCGTGACGCTTCCTGATTCTCTTTCAGAGCTGCTTTGCGGAAAAGAGGAGCTTCTGAGGAAGTGGTCGCCGCATCTTCACAGTCTTCAGCAGCTTGCCGACGGAGCCAATCCTTTCGGTGCCTTCGTGGGTCCGGAAGAACACAAAATTTGGTCCGGACTGCCTTTGAGATTGCAGAGAAGAAGTTATCCCCCGATGTTCAATATCTGCAATCGGATCGCATATTCAGGACAGATGGTCCTACCGCCGGAGATGAAGGTAGATAAAACGCCGGAAAGATTTATCGAAAGCTATTGGGTGGATGTGGTTCCGGCAAGACCGAGCCTCTCCAATTGTGTCTCAGAAGAAGTCGATGCAGCCGAGGAGGTTCTCAACCATATCGACGTGCAAATTGCCATGAAACATCTTCAGGGCGAAGTTTTTGAAAAGAAATCTGTCCTTATTTGCACGCCGTTCCGAACCGCAGCGGCAACCCTTCGAAAGAGAATTAAGAAGACGGGCAACTGGCTTGAAGTGGAGCGCATCGGGACCGTGCATACGCTTCAGGGACGCCAAAGCGACATCGTCATTGTTGTATTGGGTTCAAAGACGAATAAAGACGGATTCGGCGCGAGAAACTGGGCAACTTCAACACCTAATTTATTAAACGTCGCCGTCAGCCGCGCTAAAGAAACCGTGATTTTTATCGGAAACTATGAAGATTGGAAAGAGCACAACTACGTTCCGACCATCATGGCCGAGCTGGAAGATTACGGCAAAGGACGTCTTAAACTTTCTGAAGTATTGAATGAACCGGAACGCAATAACTAAAAAGGATTTTTATGAATAAAGGCGTGGTTTCCGTTTTAGTTGCCTATCTTATTTGGGGGCTATATCCGTTTTATTTTCATGCGATGCAGCATGTCGCTCCTGCCGAAATTGTGATCCATCGTGTCTTATGGACCTTTGCGCTTCTGGCTGTTTACTTATTCTGCTCAAGGCGCTGGCGGTGGATCCAGAAAGCTGTTACTGACAGGAGAACCGTTGCCGTTTTTTTGATGTCTTCGGTGCTCATCACTGCCAACTGGTCAACTTATACCTATGCGATCGTTACGAACCAAACGCTGGAGGCTTCGCTCGGATATTTTATGAATCCCTTGGTTTCTGTACTGCTGGGAACAGTATTTCTGAAAGAGAAACTAAATAAGGCTCAGATGCTTGCGATTGTTTTTGCATGTGCAGGCGTAATGTGGGTGACCTTTAAGCAAGGCGAATTTCCGGCGCTTGGCCTTACGCTGGCGCTCAGTTTTGGATTTTACGGTCTGGTACGCAAGATGGCCCCCCTGGGCAGTCTTGAAGGTCTGACGCTGGAAACGGCCTTTGCATTTCCTGTGGCGCTTTTGGCAACTTTCTATTTTGCGGGGAATGGAGATTTAACTTTCGTCCATGGCACGAGCTGGGACAAGTTCTGGCTGATCATGGCCGGTCCGATTACAACAATCCCTCTGATTTTATTTGCCTACGGATTAAAACAGGTTCCTTACTCAACGGTCGGTTTTATTCAATACCTGAGTCCGACGATGGTGTTTTTTATCGGGCTGTTCTTTTTTGGGGAAGAACTGCAAGTTGACCGCTTAATTGGATTTATCCTTATATGGGCTGGCGTACTGATTTTTGTCGGCGAGAATTTTTTCCGCAGCCATTCCGGATATCGTACTGAATTCAACCAATTGTCAAAATGACCCTATCTGATTGTTTTGCACTTTTTGTGAAGTTTTTCTTCCTGCTGACGCCTCCGTTTGTGATGTCGGCATTCCTGAAAGACAACACGATTCAGGAAAGAAATACCTTAGCGATTTGGATCACGCTGTGGATTTTGATTATCAGTGGTGTACTCCTCTTTTTCGGCGGATTCATTTTTAAAATTTTCGGCATTACGCTGGACGCATTCCGAATCGGTACGGGTGCGCTCTTGTTTTTGACTGCCGTTTCTCTGGTAAGAGGCGACTCTATCCGAGTGCCGTCCGGAGACTCCGTCCAGTCTTTAGCAGTTGTGCCGATGGCCATTCCGATCACTTTGGGGCCGGCCTCTATCGGTGTGCTGATGGTTTACGGCGGTGAAATTAAAACGGGTTTGGGATTTTTCCTGGCTTATCTTTCCATCAGTGCGGCTGTCATCTGTGTCGGGGCGCTCCTGTTGGTTTCCAACTACATTCAGAAAGCCATCGGAAAGAACGGGTTAGTGGTGCTGAGCAAACTCACTGGTTTGATTCTGGCTGCATTGTCTGCCCAAATGATTTTTGAGGGCGCAGATGCATTCCTGCTGCAGACTTTAGAAAAGTTGAAGTAAAACTCTGCCGATTGGGCGGCGAGTTTGAAAATTCCTCGGCGCTTTTCCGGCATAGTTAAATAGAAAACGGTCATGTTTCGAGAAGGAACACGACCGTTTGGTTTACCTTGAAACTGCGTTATTAGATGGATTCAGGTTCCATCTTGATCGCACCGCAGGGGCATTCGCTGGCGCAGACGCCGCAGCCCTTGCAGTAGTCGTAATTGAAGATGTAGGGGACGTTGTCGTCACCGGTCTTAATCACGGCGTTGTCCGGGCACACACCGTAGCAGTTGTCGCACTGCAGGCAGTTGCCGCAGGACATGCAGCGGCGAGCTTCAAACAAGGCGTTTTCTTCCGTTAAACCGTGCTGAACTTCATCGAAAGTGCTCTGACGGCGGACAAGGTCGAGCATTGGGCGAACGGTCTTGGGAGCATCCGAGTAATACCAGGTGTTGAGGCTTTCGAACGTGGCGATTTCTTTCTTAGGATGATCAACCGGTTCTTTGCCCTTTAGGTAGCAGTCAATGCCGTAGGCAGCCTTGTAGCCGTGGCCGATGGCAACGGTAACGTTTCTGTCTCCCGGGACCATGTCGCCGCCGGCGTAAATGCCGGGGACGCCGGTTCTCATGAAGCGGTCGACTTTAACAACGCCTTTTTCGATGTCGAGTCCGGGGATCTTATCGATGAGGCTCTGGTCGACGTTTTGACCGAGGGCTAGAACAACGGTATCGGCCTCGACGGTTTCGAATTCACCAGTCGGCTGAGGATTACCGTTTTCATCGAGTTCCATTTTTTCGATGCGGATTTCCTTCGGATTTTCTGCTTCTGTAATGGTGGAAAGCCATTTCACGGAAACGCCTTCCGGGAGGGCTTCTTCAACTTCGAAGTCATGAGCCGGCATCTTTTCGCGTGTGCGGCGATAGATGATCAGAGGCTCAGCACCCATACGCTTGGCAGAACGAGCGACGTCGATAGCGGTATTGCCGCCGCCGTAAACGACAACTTTACGGCCGAGCAGAGGCTCTTCTTCGCCTTCCATGGAGCGGAGAACGGAAACAGCGTCAAGCATGTGTTTTGCATCGCCGCCCGGGATGTAGGCGTTTTTAGCCATGCCGGCACCGACTGCGAGAAAGACTGCATCGTAACAGTGAGCCTTCTTTTCTTCTTCGATGTCTTTGACGGTTGTGTTCAGTTCGAGTTTGACGCCCAGATCAAGGATTCTTGCAATTTCCTGATCAAGCACTCGGCGGGGGAGGCGGTATTTCGGAATACCGTAGCGCATCATGCCGCCGGCCTCCGGGCTGCCTTCTTTGATTGTGACCTCATGGCCTTTGAGGGCGAGCTGATAGGCAGCAGAAAGGCCTGCAGGGCCGGAGCCTACGATCAAGACTTTTTTGCCTGTCTTCTGTTCGGGTTTGACGAACTTGTAGCCGTTTTCTAAGGCGTTGTCTCCGAGGAAGCGTTCGACAGAGTTGATGCCGACGGAAGCGTCCAGCTTACCGCGGTTACAAGCGCCTTCACAGGTGTGATAGCAAACGCGTCCCATGCAGGAAGGTAGAGGATTGCGCTTGGTTAAATGGCGCCAGGCTTTTTCATAGTTGCCGCTTTCGGCGTAGAAAAGCCAGCCCTGAATATCTTCGCCGGCGGGACACTGATGGTTGCAGGGAGGAAGCTTGTGGACGTAAGTCGGACGAAGCGTTCTCCAAGAGCCGGTACGGTTTTCCAAGGAAGTACCGACATCTAACGTAATAGCAAAAGGTTTTTTCATGGGATTAAGTCCTTAAACTTTGTCGGCTCGTTCGTCAGCCTGGACAGACGGCGGAATGATTTCAGGTTCTTCTTCGCCGAGAAGGCCGAATCTTCTGATATTTCTTTGAGCGATTGCCTGAATACGAGCAAACGCATCGGCGTCTCCCTTCGGTCCGAAGAGGTGAGCGTAGCGCTTCTGAAGTTTCATATAGTTTTCAACCGGCTGGAGCTGGCGAATCTTGGTGACTTTAGTGATTTCGCCGTATTCGGATTCGAATACCGGGAAGAGACCGGTCTCAACAGCGAGGCGTGCCAGTTTGACGGTGTCAGCCGATTTGGCTCCCCAGCCGAGCGGGCACGGAACCAAGATGTGGATGTAGCGTGCGCCATGGAAAGTCATGGCTTTGGCAACTTTTCTTTCCAAGTCTCTTAAGTCGGCAATTGTGGCTGTGGCAACGTAAGGAATGCCGTGAGCCATGGCGATAAGCGGTACGTCTTTACCTTGGCCGAAGGCGTTGCCGGGATGCTTGCCGACAATCTGTGTGGTAGCCGTACGGACAGCCGGCGGCGTAGCGGACGAGCGCTGAACACCTGTGTTCATATAGCCTTCGTTGTCGTAGCAGATGTAAAGCACGTCGTCGTTTCTTTCGAACATGCCGGACAAGCATCCGAAACCGATATCAGTCGTACCGCCGTCACCGCCTTGAGCGATTACACGGACGAGCGGTTTGCCGGATTTTTTTGCCTTGACGCGTGCAACTGCGGCCATACCGGAACCGACAGCGGCCGTGTTGCCGAAAAGAGAATGAAACCAGGGAAGCTGCCAGCTGGTTTCCGGATAAGGTGTGGAGAATACTTCCAGGCAACCTGTGGCGTTAGCAGCAATCAAGCGGCCCTCGGTCGCGCGCATAGCAGCGTCCACAGCATAGCGGGCGCCCAAGGCTTCGCCGCAGCCCTGACAGGCTCTGTGGCCGGAGTTCAAGGAGTTGTATCTTTCGATGTTGGCCTGTCCGCTTCTCTGATCGGGCTGCAGAAGACGGTTGCCGACCGTGAAAGTACCGGTCTGATAAAACTTAATCTGATGTTCGCTCATGGCTTAGAGATCTCCTTTGTGAAGGTCGGCAACGGCCTTAACAATGGCTTCGGCCATCGGGCCGGAGTGGCGTTCTTCTTGTTCGTGCTTCAGCTGGTCCTGAACGACTTTCTTATCGAGATCCAGGAATGTGAGTTCGGGAAGTTCACCTTTAAGAGCAGCGTCAAAAGCTTTGTGCAGGCTGCGCTTAGTGATAGCACGGCCGCCGAGTCCGGAGATGACGCAGCAGATATCGAGGTCGGAGAGTTTACGGGTCGAACGGATTACGTCGTCGGTGACGACACCGCCGATACCGACCTGAAGAGAACGGTCAATCACGACTGCGGTCTTGGCGCCTTCGAGAGCTGTAAAGACTTCGGCAGCCGGGAAGGGGCGGTATGACTTGATTCCGAGAAGGCCGACTTTCTTGCCGTCTTCGCGCATTTCGTCAATAACATCCTTGATCGTGCCGATGACAGAGCCCAAAGCAACAACCATGACTTCGGCATCTTCAGCACGATAAAGATCAACCAAACCGCCGCTCTTGCGGCCGATGATTTCTTCGTATTCTTTGGCGACTCTGTCGATCACGCCGAGTGCCTGGAGGTGATGGGCGTGGGCAAGATAACGAACTTCGGTAAACGCTTCGGGACCGACCATTGCACCGATAGAAACCGGCTGTTCCGGATCCAAGCTCTGGCGAGGATCGTACGGAGGAAGGAATTGGTCAACTTGCTCCTGAGAAGGAATGTCCATTCTTTCGAAAGCGTGCGTTAAAACGAAACCGTCCATACAGATCATGACCGGAAGAGAGAGCTCTTCGGCAATCTTGAAAGCCCGAATATGGAGGTCGACCGCTTCCTGATTGTCTTCAGCAAAAAGCTGGATCCAGCCGCAGTCGCGCTGGCTCATAGAGTCGGAGTGGTCATTCCAAATGTTAATCGGGGCACCGATGGCGCGAGAGGCGACGGTCATAACGATCGGGAGACCGAGCCCGGAGGCGTTGTAAACCGCTTCAGCCATATAAAGCAGCCCCTGGGAAGCGGTAGCGGTGTAGGCACGGCCGCCGGCGACGGAACCGCCGATTGCCACGCTCATGGCTGCGAATTCACTTTCAACGTTCAAGAATTCGCAGTCTTCAAGAGTTCCTTTTTTGACCATGGCGCCGAGGTTTTCGACGATATGGGTCTGAGGAGAGATCGGGTAGGCGCAGATGATTTCGGGGCGGCAAAGTGCCACAGCCTCAGCGACGCCTAAAGAGCCTTCAATTTGTTTGAGCATTGGGGCGATCCTTTATAAACGATTCTTAGCTTCTAAAACAAAGGAGTAAGCGTCTGCCGCAACGTCGGCGTTGGCTTGGGCAACTTTTCCTTTGTAGCGAGTTTGGAAAGCCTGCTGGACGCTTTCGAGTTTGAGTTTGCCGGTCAGCGCGGCAAAACCTGCCAGCATAGCAGCGCCGGGAAGAGGACGACCGATGCGGGCGAGCGCGAATTTAGTGGCGGGCAGCGTAATGACGTGTCCCTTAGGTAGGCGGTTGACCAAATCTTCCAGACCGAGTTCTTCAGGCGACTGAGAGCTATTCAGAAGGACATAGGCATTTTCCGTCAAGCCGGAAAAGACATTTACGCTTTCGAGCAGTGTGCGGTCCTGAATAAGAACGGCATCCGGTTCCATGATCGGTTCACGAAGACGAATCGGCTTGTCGCTGACGCGAGCGAAAGCGACAACCGGTGCTCCGGTACGTTCACTGCCGAAACTTGGAAAAGCTTGAGCGTAGTGGCCTTCGGTAAAGGCTGCAAGCGACAGCATTTCTGCTGAAGTCACAACACCCTGACCGCCGCGGCCGTGTAATCTGATTTGGAACACTTGTTATCTTCCTTTTATAAATTGTTAGGCGATTGACAAAGCAACGAGCGCTTCTGTCGCCTTAAATTTGATTCTTCCGTCGACTGCGATCGGTTCACCGTCCTTACCGCTGATCATTAACGGGTTGATATCGAGTTCGTCGATGAAAGCAAAATCTTCAACGAGCTGAGACAAACGAAGTAATGTCTCCTCGACTTTATTTATCTGTGCGGGAACTGCCCCGCGGGCGCCGGCGAGAAGTTTATAGGCTTTTACGGAATGAATCATGTCGGAGGCGTCCTCGACGGTGAGGGGAGCGAGGCGGAAAGTTACGTCTTTCATAACTTCGACAAACACGCCGCCTAAACCGAACATCATCATCTGACCGTACTGAGGATCCTTGGCGCATCCGCAGACCATTTCACGGTCGCTCTTAACCATTTCCTGGATGATGACGCCTTCAAAGCCGTCCATGAGACCTTTTTCGGTGAGTTTATTCACGAGATCAGCAAACTCGGCGCGAAGCTGATCCGCATCTTTGATGCCGACACGGACGCCGCCGACGTCTGTTTTATGAGAGATCTTTTTAGAGTTGAGCTTCATCACAACCGGATAGCCGATCTTGTTGGCTAAAGCGACGGCTTCATCGGCATCTTTGGCTTCGCCGTCTCTGCACACTCGGACTCCGTAAGCAGCCAGGACCTGCAGAGACTCTCCGGTCGTCAGCTGCACGCGATTGTCGGCAGCCGCCTGTTTGAAGACGGCTTCGACGGTCTCGGTGTCAACGGAGTAGCGAGGCGCCGGTGTGTCGGTGCGTTCGCGCCAGAGACGCTGCTGATTTAAACGAGCCAAGCCTTCTACGGCTTGTTCGGCAAACATGAAGAACGGAACGTTGACCTCGGTTTCGGAAAGGTGCGCAAAGAATTCGTTCTTTGTCATGAAGACGCCGACGATCGGTTTGTCGGGATGGGCGGCGCGAATTTCCATGACGGCTTTGGCAACATCAATATCTTTAAGGCCGAGGAAAGGCAGGTAAATGACAACGACCATATCAACGCCGTCGTCCGCGAGCACCGTTTCCAATGTCTTCTTATAGTGTTCCAGCGGAGCAGACGCGATCATGTCCACCGGATTTTTAACGGAGGCCGCTGCCGGCAGGAAAGAGCGTAGGGCTTCTTTAGTCTGATCTGAGAGGTGAGCTATTTCCATTCCGTGTTCGCAAACTGCGTCGGTGGCCATAATACCGGGACCGCCGGAGTTGGTCACGATTGCAACCCGATTGCCATTGGGAATCGGGCAGTGGCTGAACACTTTTGCTGTATTAAAGAGGTCCTGCAGAGAAAACTCGCGGATCACACCGGACTGCTTCAGTAATGCATCGGCTGCTTTATCGGCGCCGGCCAACGAGCCTGTGTGAGACGAAGCGGCGGAAGCACCTGCTGCGCTGCGGCCTGCTTTCAAGGCGATGATTGGTTTTTTCTTGGTCGTGCGGGAAGCCAGCGCGCGGAAGCGTTTCGGATCGGCGATAGATTCCATATAGAGAAGAATCTGTTTGACGTCGTCGACGTTTTCCCAGTACTCAATGGCCGAGTCAGCGTTGACGTCTGCCTGATTGCCGATGGAAATAAACTGAGCGAAACCTAAATTTAAATCCTGCAGGATGTTCAGAATACCGCCGCCCAAAGCACCGGACTGAGAGACGAAACCGATATCGCCGCGAACGGGGAGGGACTCGGCAAAGCAGGCATCGAGTCTGAATTTCGGATCTGTGTTGACAACGCCGAGGCAGTTCGGGCCGACGCAGGTCATGCCGTATTCGCGGACTTTATTGACGAGCTTTGCTTCGAGCTCGGCGCCGGCGCCCCCGGTTTCTTTGAAACCTGCGCTGATGACGACGATTCCTTTAATTCCTTTCTGGTGGCATTGATCCACAGCAGAGAGCACATATTTAGCGTTGATGACAATCACCGCCATATCGATCTCTTCCGGAACTTCTAAGACGGAAGGGTAGGCCGTCATACCTTGGATTTCAGAGTCTTTAGGATTAATCGGGAAAATCTTGCCGGTGAAGCCGTACTCGACGAGGCGCTTCATGATATCGGAACCGATCGTGTGTTCTTTATTAGATGCACCGATCACAGCCACGCTGCGAGGGCTCATGATTTTATTCAGATATGACATAAATTCTTTTCCTTAGTAATCCTTGGGAGTCTCTAAAATTCGACTGTATTCGCCATTTTATTGAAAATAATCCGTGGGTTCAGTAAGTTTTCATATTGTGCAATAGCCATTCACTCAATGAGATATGAGTTTTTTGATTTCTTTATGTTTATCTAACTGTTTGATCTAAAAGAAATAAATATTAAAACTTCATTATCTGATATTTGCATATAGCGAAATATTTAAATAATTCAATGGGTTATGCATTCTTCACCTTATTTCTAACGTTAACAATTTTTTTCCTAAAAACTCTTATTGAAGTCGGCGAGCCGAGAGGAAACTCTCCAAGTTGAAGGTTGCAATCCGAGAAGTTTAGGAGTTTCGGCGGTCGGGTGGTGAAGGTCGCAGTTCAAGTTACAAATTAGTTCCGTTCGGCTTATTCGCGAACTCAGAAAAAAGCGGGGAAAAATTTCGTTTTTCCTGTCTCTTATGAGATTTCATAACGTTCGGATTTTTAAAGAAAAAACAGTATCCCAAACATAAGTTATTTTGTGTAAAAGCGGCTTGCCTTTCCCTGAAGTTATCGGTATATTGCTCGGACTTCTTTAGGAGGGTAAAAAAAATGGAAAAAGGAAAAAGAGAACAAAAAGATAAAGCAAAGATCATCGCTGTGTCCTCCGTTATGTCCATCATCGGAAGCGGCGCGATTCTTCTTGCTGCGCAGTTCTTCAGTTAATTGAATTAAAGGGGCTCAAACGCCCCTTGGTGAAACAAAAAATCCTCGGCTGGACCGAGGATTTTTTGTTTAAAACTTCTCTGTTTCTGCCGTTTGATTTTTTCTGAACAGACTTGAGGCCGCGAGGAGAGGCATGGAACGGGATTTTCGATTAGAATTTCGTGCGTCGGCCCCATAGTTGAATGGATACAACGCGGTCCTCCTAAGACTGAGGTACAGGTTCGATTCCTGTTGGGGCCGCCACCCGTCTTTCAACCGTATTTTTAGACCCCTCTATAATTCAAACCTTTCTAATTGTTTATTCGAAATAATTTGTCTTTATTCCGAATTTAACTTAAAACAAAACCCGATTTGAGATCTTTTTTAATCCTTCTTTTTGAATTTAGTTCGGCACCGAACTATAATTTCGTCCATGGAAAATTATGAGATTGTTTATCTTTCATCGCTTTTGAACGAGAAGGCCGGATTCTTCATTCAGGAAGAACTGAAGAAGTACGGTTGTCCGGAGCTGAAAATGGCGCACGGAGATATTTTTCATACGCTGTTTGAGGCAGGGGAGCTGAGTGCAAAAGAAATTGCCGAACGCACTCGCCGTTCGAAGTCCACTGTTTCTGAGCTTGTGGATAGGCTGGTTAAGCTCGGTTATGTTTGCAAAAAAAACAGAACCGGCCGATGCCAGGG
>OOCW01001490.1_pt1 | contig 16342 bp, 14 predicted proteins | sample 1671201 | NCBI WGS metagenome assembly OOCW01 (sample SAMN06348132, study PRJEB24527) | human gut metagenome | biome: human gut; feature: ankylosing spondylitis patient; material: feces | host: Homo sapiens | place: China | collected 2015-10
GAAGAAGAAAAAGAAGATGTTTTATCAAAGATTAAGTAGATAAAAGGTAGGAGCGTAAAGTGGGAAGAGAGTTTACAGGGGAAAGTGCCTTTGTGGATGCATATAGCGAATATTTTGACGTTGTATACAGGGAGGCACTCAGATACTCTGGAAACCATCACGTAGCAGAAGAAATTGCGCAGGATGCCTTCTTCATGGCATATGTACAGAATGGAAATGAATCCAAGCAGCAGATCAAAGCATGGATGCTGATGCTTGCAAAGTACAGAGCCATGAATTATATAAGAGACCATAAACGCGAAGTGTCGTTAGAGGAAATAACGATGTCGGAAGAGAAATATCCGGACGCTCTGGTTGATGACAGTTCAGAAGAGTATGTGATAGCGATGCTCAAGGAACAAGGTTTCCGCAAACTCGGAATTGATATATTCCGGGAATTGTATCAGAAAAAGGCCAGATGGTATCAGGCAGTGACACTTGTATATTATGTAGATATGCCGCAGAAGGAAGCCGCTAAGCAGATGGGCGTTACATTATATGCATTGGAAGGTATGCTGAAAAGAGCAAGAAAATGGATGATAAAAAGGTACAAAGATGAGTATGACCGCTTACACAATACATAAAAAACAGGTGGAAGTACAATCACCTGTTTTTTATGTATTACAGAGATAAATGCAGATCAGTGTCTGGCAACAGATTCGATCAGGTCGATAATGGTATCGATGGAATTCTGCTGAGGAGAATTCTTCATTGCCTGAATGTACGTCTCACGGTTCTGATAAAGGTCCGTGATTGCTTTCAGGAGGACATCATGATTCAGTTCCTCTTCTTCCAGAACAACACTGTATCCCTGACGTTCGAAAGAACGGGCGTTCAGGATCTGGTCACCACGGCTTGCATTAGCTGAAAGTGGAATCAGAAGATTTGGTTTGCGAAGAGCAAGCAATTCGCAGATTGCATTTGCACCTGCTCTTGAGATTACAACATCGGCAAGAGCGAAGAGATCTTTCAGTTCATCCTGAATATATTCAAATTGAACATAGCCGTTCAGACCGGTGAGCTTTTCATCGAGCTTGCCTTTACCACAGAGATGAACAACCTGGAAATCTTTTAACAGTTCAGGAAGAATCTTGCGTACTGCATTATTGACTGCGACTGCGCCAAGACTTCCTCCGACGATCAGGATAACTGGTTTGACTTCCTTGAAACCACAGAAAGCGCGGGCTTTTTCTTTATCTCCGGTGAAAAGCTCCTGACGGATCGGGGATCCGGTAAGGACAGCTTTATCCTGAGGAAGAGAACTTAAAGTTTCCGGGAAGTTACAGCATACTTTTGCAGCTGAAGGAATGGACAGCTTATTAGCCAGTCCCGGAGTCATATCTGATTCGTGAATGATAACAGGAACATGGTTCTTCTTTCCGGCAATCACAACAGGAACACTTACAAATCCACCTTTTGAAAAAATTACATCCGGTTTTAACTGCTTGATCAGGCGGTTGGCTTCACTGAAGCCTTTCAGGACGCGGAACGGATCCGTAAAGTTCTGAAGGCTGAAATACCGGCGGAGCTTACCGGAAGAGATACCATGATATGGAATTCCCTGCTGTTCAACCAGCTGCTTTTCCATACCGTTGTAAGAACCGATGTAATGTATGTCATACTGCAGTTCCCGAAGACGGGGAAGCAGTGCAATATTAGGTGTAACATGTCCGGCAGTACCTCCGCCGGTCAGAATGATGCGTTTCATAATAAAAATCCTCCCATTGATGGTGCGAATTAAGATTCGCAGTTGATACAGGCAGAGAGACTGCCCTGATATCATAATATTAAACAGGTGAAGGAAAAAGGTCAAGTTAAAGGGAAAAGAAATCCAAAAGAATGAGGTTTAAAATGGAAAAACATGAAGATAATCTGGATAAGCTTTTAAAAGCTGAACTGGAAAAAGAAGCCGGGGAAATCATGGAAGAAATGGACTCGGACGAATCACTGCAGGACGTTTCCTTTCCAGAAGACCTGGATGAAAAGATGTGGAGTAAAATCCAAGAATATGAAGAACAGCAGAAAGCATATGAAAAACTGTCAGATGCCGACAAGGAGGCAATCCGTCTCGGACGAGAGGTTCAGGCGCTTCGCGGAGGGGAGGATACGAAGGATCATCTTAAGAAAGATGTGGAGAGTGACAGTTATATAGATAATGTTGTGCCAATTGAGTATGTGAAGCATGAAACATACAATAAAGCAAGTGACGACGGTACGAACGAAGAGATCGAGAAGGAAGCCGGGAAGAAGAGAAAACGGCACTGGAAGGTATATGGAATCGTGGCGATCGTGGCTGTGCTTGCTATGATGTGGAGTATGGTGAGTATTGGTGGGACACCGTTCTTTGGAAAACTGTGGACGCAGACTATCGGAGATAGGAAGATGACACAGGTAGATACGGAGAGAGAGGATGGGGATAAGAATAAGGTTGATGGACACGATGAAGAAAAAGTATATGAAGAAATAAAGGAGAAGTTTGGAGTCGATATTGTTCGATTTTTGAAAAAACCTAATGATATGGTGTTGCTACAAAGTGATATAGATGAAGTATTGAAAAGGGTTTGTTTAATTTATGAAAATAAAGAAACACTTATTCAATATCAAATGGAAATTCAGAGTGAAAATAAATCTTATGCTTATGATGTAGAAGATGAAAAAGTAAAAAAAGAACAAATAGTAGTTGATGGTAATACGATTGATATTATTCAATATGAGTTAGATGCTGGGAAGGAAGAATATGTAGCACGGTTTACATATGAAGGAGTATTTTACACAATAAATGCTACTATGAGTGAAGAAGAATTTAAAGAATTTTTAAAAAATTTATATTTTTTCTAGAAATGGCGTGAGATTTTCTTCTCTCGATTGTTAATATAGTGTAGAGAGGAGGCGAAAGGTGAAAAAAAGTAAAATTTTGTCGCTGGTTTTGACAATGGTTATGGTTTGTACATTGTTTATCAGCACACAGCAAAATGTTCAGGCAGCAGATGGTCAGGAATGTGTGGATGGATCATATCTAACAAATGATGATTCGTCAGAAGTGACAGTTGGTTCAATGAGCAGAGGCATTTATTTGAAGAGTGGATCTTCTAATATTGTGAGAGCTGGGACTGGAAAGATTGGTGCGGGTGGAAATACTGTTGGACAAAAAACGGTATCTAAGATTACAGTGAATGTAACTGTGGAACGATTGCTGAATGGTAAATGGGCTTATTACACTTCATGGTCGGAAACAAATTATAATTCAATTTATGTAAGTTCAAGCAAGACATTATCTGTACCAACGGGATACTATTACCGAGTATATTGTACCCATTACGCAAACTCAGATGTAAGCGGATCATTCACCAACGGCATTTACATCTAAAAATCACAAACCAAACATCCCAACCCCTTACCCACTCTAACCCACCCCGCACCACCAAACCAAAAATATTTTTTATAAAATATTCATACGACTATCAACCGGTGCGGCAGTTAGCGAAAGTAAGGACAAGGGAACAATATGAGGGAGGGAGATGGGAAGATTCCTTTTAACACCTGTCTGAATTGCAGGTTGATAAAGTTCAACATCTCCGGTCTTGCAGACTGACAAGAGGGCGAACAGGACTGTAAAGACCACAACTAATAAACGTATTTTCTGATTGGACAGAAAGCATATGACCAAATAATACAACCCGGTCGCGAAGTATGTGAGTATGGAATATCAGAGCAAGCAAGAAGCCTAACTAATGTTAAACTGAATTAGACCAAAACAAGCAGGTCGGGATAATTCCTGACCTGCTTGTTTTGACGCAAAATTGCGAAAAAATTATTTGATTACTGGTTATTGTTTAAATATTCTTTTAAAGCAAGTGAAAGCTGATCCGGGCAGGATGTTGCTTTGTATCCGCATTTGATACCTTCGATACGTGAAATTGCTTCGTGAATATCCATTCCTTCAACGAGGCGCCCGATGCCCTGTAAGTTACCGTTACATCCGCCTGTGAACTCAACATTGTGAATACGTCCAGCTTCATCTACTTCTAAGTGAATATTCTTAGAACAGACGCCGTGTGGTGTAAATTCCATGAGTATAGTCCTCCTTTATATTTATACTATTATTGTGTCTTATCAAATTGCCTCAATGATTATAACACAGCCTTATAAGAAAATGCTAGTGCATATTATAAGAAATCTGATATAATAGCTATTGTAATTTTGAAGGGAAATCTATAGATATAGATAAAAACAATATGTAGGAAAAACGGAGGATTTTCAAATGATAGGAATTATCGGAGCAATGGATGAAGAGGTTGCAATCTTAAAGGAATCGATGGAAGTTCAGGATATGATGGAACGTGCCGGAATGACTTTTGTCAAAGGTATTATGAGTGGCAAGGAAGTTGTAGTTGTAAGAAGTGGTATCGGAAAAGTCAACATGGGAATCTGCGCACAGATTCTGATTGACTGTTTTGGTGTGGATACGCTGATCAATACAGGTGTGGCAGGTTCTCTGGATGCAGATATCAACATCGGGGATATCGTGATTTCTACAGATGCAGTTCAGCACGACATGGATGTAAGTATGCTTGGTGATCCGGTAGGACAGATTCCGAGAATGGATACCTTTTCTTTCCCGGCAGATGAGAAGCTTGTGAAGCTGGCAGTGGAAGTAAACAAAGAAGTGAATCCGGACATTCAGACATTTACCGGAAGAGTGCTCAGCGGAGATCAGTTTATTTCCGGCAAGGAAAAGAAGGAATATCTGGTAAAGACATTTGATGGAAAGTGTGCGGAGATGGAAGGCGCAGCAATGGCGCAGACCGCATATCTGAATAAAGTTTGTTGCTTCTGATGAAGTGAAAGAGAAGATCCGCAGTAATTTTGGCGGACTGTGTACGGAGATGGAGGGAGCTGCAATTGCGCATACTGCATACCTCAATGACATTTCGTATGTCATTATTCGTGCAATTTCGGACAAAGCTGACAACAGTGCAACGATGGATTATCCGGAGTTTGTGAAGATGGCAATCACCCATTATGTAGGGCTTGTCAAAGGTCTTGTAGAAAGAATGTAATGCGTAAGGCAGCAAAGTAAAACAGAAAAGCAGCGTCATTTTCCAGACAGGATGTCGGATTGTGGCGAACGATTAGGGAATCCAAATTCGGAGGTTTACGGTATAATGACGGTAAATCTAAGAAGGAGGATTCTTTTTATGTTGGAAATGTTCGTGGTGAGAGAAACGGTATTTTTTCTGACGGGAGTGATGATCGGGATCGGCGCGATTGCAAGACTGATTACCGGGATTTCACTGAAAAAGCTGGTAAGAGCAGCAAGTAACATGAGTAAAAGCAATCATCCGCTGATGCGGCTTGTAAGGGCAAAATTTGAGCATGGGTGTATGGTGAGTGATAAAGTACAGAATGTTGGTGCATTTGTAGAGAAATATTTGTATGAATACCGGGTGCTTGGCGTGAGGCTGCATACCTGGAGGCAGTGGGCGAAGGGGAGCATCTGGCTCTGCCTTATCTTTGGAGCCACAGGAACAGCGCTTGCTTATGCAGCGGGGGAGAGGGAACAGGGACTTTACAGATATGGTATTTTGGGCGGTATGGGAGCTTTGGCGCTCTTTCTACTCCGGATGCTTGCGGATGATGCCTATCAGCTGGAGGCAGCGAAAACCTATATGGTAGATTTCCTGGAAAATACATATGCTCATCGCTATGAGAAGACCAATCAGAAAGAAATCCAGGTTACGGTTCAGAGAGCGGATGAGATTCCGGAGAAAATGGATGCAGAGGAAAATGAAGCGGCGCATTCTGGTCAGGTGCAAAGACCATTTTCAGAAGAAACCGTGCCAGCAAGCGCAGCTACGGTAAATGCGGTTTCTGTGAACGAAAAACGGTATACAGAAGATGGACAAATGCAGCAGACCGTGCAGACAGTAGCAAAAGTGGGACAGGCGAATGCAAATCAGGCTGATGAAATGCGGACGCAGCAGCCGGGAGTACGGATGGAAGATACAGCCGGTTCCAGATTTAAGCAGGAAGATATCGGCGAAAAGCTGGAGCCGACAAAAGAGGCAAGAATCCGGGAAATTCTGGAAGAATTCCTTGCCTGACTGGTGTGGATAATCGCAAGTTAAGTGAAATCTGCCCAGTATATAAAAAAGTCTTTTTCGGGTAAAAAATGATTTAAAAATATAAAATACCGATATGTGGAAAAGCTGATTCCAGATATCGGTATTTCTATTATTATCGGGCAGGTGGTACATTTTTGCAGTTCACCGTTTTACAGAAAAAACACAGAATGAACACAGATTGCCCCAAGAAGTTTCACAAATCATCCGTATAATTGAAAAGCATGAAATTTTGTAGTCAGGAGGAACAACATTGATTGAGGTAAAAAATCTTGTAAAGAAATACGGCTCACATCTGGCTGTAGATCATTTGAATTTTACTGTAGATACCGGGCAGATCTATGGATTTCTGGGACCGAATGGTGCCGGAAAGTCCACAACAATGAATATTATGACCGGCTATCTTGGCGCCACAGAAGGTGAAGTGCTGATCAACGGGCACAATATACTGGAGGAACCGGAGGCGGCAAAAAAATGTATTGGTTATCTGCCTGAGATGCCACCGCTTTACACGGATATGAAAGTAAAAGAATACCTGAGGTTCGTGGCGGAATTGAAGAAGATCCCGAAAAAGGAACGGCAAGAGCAGATTGAGAAGGTCATGCTGATGGTGAAGATCATGGATGTGCAGGACCGGCTGATCAAGAACCTGTCCAAAGGTTATAAGCAGAGAGTCGGACTTGCGCAGGCAATCCTTGGATTCCCGGAGATCATCATTCTGGACGAACCGACGGTCGGACTGGATCCGAAGCAGATTATTGAGATCCGTGAACTGATCCGCGAGCTGGCAAAAGAGCATACCGTGATCCTGAGCTCGCACATTCTGGCAGAGATCCAGGAAGTCTGCGATTATATTATGATCATTTCCAAAGGGAAACTGGTGGCAAGTGATACACCGGAGAATCTGGAAAAGCTTCTGACGAATCAGCAGACTGTGGAAATCCTGGCAAAGGGAAATGAAGATACGGTACGGAAAGTCATCGGCACAATCGGTAATGTGCAGAAGGCATCCGTGGAACACGGAAAAGAAGAAGGAACGGTAAAAGCGAGTCTGTTCCCGAAGGATGGAAAAGATATCAGGGAAGCAGTATTTATGGCATTTGCACAGGCTGGCTGCCCGTTACTTATGTTGTATCACAGCCGCACGACGTTGGAGGATGTCTTCCTGGAGCTGACGCAGGGAAGCACACCTGTAGCAGCAAAAGCGATGAAGGACGGCGAAAAGAAAGGCCGGATGGTAAAGCGGCGCAAGAAAAATGCGCAGGAAGAGGCAGAAGAGAACGAGCTGACTGAAATGGATGAAGAGCCGGAAGAAAATGCCGTTCCGACAAGTGAGGATGAAAAGGAGGATCTCGAAAATGACAGCAATTTATAAACGAGAATTAAAATCCTATTTTCAATCAATGACAGGCTATGTCCTGATCGCATTCCTTGTGATCTTCACGGGAATCTATTTTATGGCGTACAACTTAAATTCGGGATATCCCTATTTTTCATATGTTCTGATGAATATCAACTACGTGTTGATCATCATTATCCCGATGCTCACCATGCGTTCCTTTGCGGAGGAACGGAAGAACAAGACAGACCAGCTTCTGCTTGCCGCACCGGTAAAATTATTTGATATCGTGATGGGGAAATACCTTGCGATGGTGACGGTATTTGCGGTACCGTGCCTGATTTTTTGCATTTTTCCAATTATCATTAAGAGCTTTGGAACGGCGTATCTGAAGGTGGATTATCTGTCGATCCTGATGTTCTTCCTGCTCGGATGCGTGTATCTGGCAATCGGAATGTTTCTTTCGTCACTCACAGAAAGTCAGATCATTGCGGCAGTAACAACCTTTGGCGTTTTGCTTCTGATCTATCTCTGGGGAGGACTGATCAATTTCCTCCCGACATCAGCTACAAGCGGCATGACCGGTATTGTGGTATTCGTTACCATTGCGGCGCTGATCATTTACCGGATGACGGGAAACTGGATGATCGCAGGAATTATCGAAGCGATCGGAGTTGTTGCGGTTGTGATCGTAAGCTTTGTAAAATTTTCATTATTTGAAAATATTTTGGTCAACATCATGAAGAAGCTGTATCTTGCAGATGTATTTGACAACGTAGCATATAACAAGCTTTTCGATGTGAGTGGGCTGATCCTGTATCTGAGTGTGGCAGGTGTATTTATCTTCCTGACCATGCAGTCCATTCAGAAAAGACGTTGGAGTTAGGAGGGAGAAGACATGGAAAAAATCAAAAAAATGTTCAGCAGCAAGTCCTCCCGGAACGGAACTTACAGCGTAGGGCTTGCAGTGATCGTGATTGCAATCGTGATCGTGATCAATCTGGCGGCAGGACAGCTTCCGGAAAAAGTAAGAAATATTGATATCAGCAGCAACAATCTGTACGATATCAGCAGCGTGTCCACAAAAATGCTGAAGAAGCTGGATAAAAAAGTAGATTTGAAAGTGATCGCAGAACAGGATTCTGTGGATACCAGGATCAAGACTTTTGTGAAAAAATATGCGGCGCTTTCCGGCAAAGTAAAAGTGGAATGGGTGGACAGCGTACTGCATCCGTCCGTTCTTCAGAAATATAATACCGATGGGAATGTAATCGTTGTGTCCTGTGATGCAACCGGAAAGTCTACAACGATTTCATTTTCAGATATTATCCAGTCGGATTATTACTCTTATTATACGACCGGAAGTGCCAGTGAAAGTTCTTTCGATGGCGAAGGACAGCTTACCAGTGCGATCAATTATGTAACCAGCGAGGAAACAAGCAAGATTTACCGAACCAGTGGTCACGGAGAAGCGACATTTTCAAGTTCGGTAAGTGATCTGCTTACTAAGAATAATCTGGAGACGGAAGAAATCAACCTGAGCATGAATCCGGAAATCCCGGATGATTGTGACCTGTTGTTCCTCTATGCACCGACATCGGATATTACAGATGATGAAAAGACAATTATTGAGAAATATCTGAGTGATGGCGGAAAGGTTTATCTGATCCTTGGAGATACGACTTCAGACACACCAAATCTGGACGGAATTATGTCGGATTATGGACTGAAAAAAGTCAGCGGTTATATTGCAGATACCCAGAGATGCTACCAGGGAAATTATTATGCAATCTTCCCACAGCTTTCTCTGAGTGGTGACCTGGGAAGCGGCATCAGCAATCAAATGGTACTTCTGCTGAATTCACCTGGTATGGAGAAAACAGATACGGATAATGATAATCTGACGGTTACTCCATTTATGCAGACATCAGACAGTGGATATGCAGTGACAGAAAATGACCAGACACAGGGACAGTATATCCTGGGAGCCGTTTCTACCAATGCGATTTCTGCGGATTCTTCAGATTCGGACAGCGAGGATGAAGACGATAAGAGTGATGCAACGGATACAGACACAAAGACAGCAAGACTTACGGTGCTTGCTTCTGCATCTATGATCAGCTCGGATATCACAGATCAGCTGACGACACTGGATAACCTGACTTTGTTTGTAAATTCAGTGACAGAGAATTTTGATAATGTAAACAATGTTGCGATTGAAGCGAAGAGTCTTTCGACTGAGACCAACACACCGATGCATGCAGGTGCATTCAGCATCCTTGTGATCTTTATTATTCCGCTTGCAATTCTGATCCTTGGATTTGTGATCTGGATGAGAAGACGGAAAGCGTAAGAGGCAGGAGGAAAAAAGATGGAGAAAAAAACAAGGACAATAGGAATCCTTCTGCTCGTACTGCTTGTTTTGCTCATTACATTTTTCGGGCTGAAAAAATGGAATACATCTAAGTCAGAGGCAGAAGAGAAGAAAAAAGAAAATGCAGTGGTGCATATTTTTGAGACAGATTCGCTGGAGTCGATCGAGTATAAAGAAGCATCTGGGGAAGAAATGTCCTTTGTAAAAGAAGATGATACCTGGGAGTATGCGCCGGACACCACGATCGCACTGACGGAGAGCAGTATGCAAAATATGGAAGATGCATTTTCGGATATTCGGGCGGTAAAAGAGATCAAGAATCCGGATGACCTTTCGGACTATGGATTTGATTCACCGGAATATAATCTTACGCTGACCGGAAAGGATGGCGAGGCACATAAATTTCTAATCGGGAATGCTTCCGGAGAAAATTATTATTTCATGGAAGATGGAACAGAAAAAGTGTACACGGTATCGGCAGATCTGATTTCGGAAATGGTATGGCAGCTTGCAGATGTTGCTGAAAAGGACAGCTTTGTAACAGTTACATCTGATAACTTTGTAAAAGAGACTGTGACAAAACCGGGTGACGAGGTAAAAACCTACGAAGCGGACAATGAGGATCAGGAAGATACTGTCACAAGTATTATGACAGCACTTTCCGGATTCTATTTTACAGATTGTGCAGATTATCATGTGACGGACGCGACGCTTGGCAATTACGGGCTTGCGGAAGATCAGCGGACGAAGGTGGAGCTGACTTACAAGGATACGTCGGATGATGATAAGGAAAAGACAGTTACATTCTATGTGGGAAGCAAGGACGACAGTGCGACCTACTATTATGTACAGATGGACGGTTCACAAAGAGTAAGCCGGGTACTGATCGATACGGTAGAGAAGGCGCTTGGATGGAAAGTGGACAGTAGTGCAGAGTAGAAGAATACAAAGAGAAAATTAAATAAATCTGCTAAGAAAGGAAAAGGGATGATGTCTTTTAGGAAAGGACAGAGTCCCTTTTTTGAGTGTACGTTTTTACAAATTTATCCGCAGGAATCATTGACGCTGAAAAACCAACAGTGATACTATACAGATAATACGGAAAAATGAACGTTATACAATACGGAATGAGGAGAAACGATATGCCAATCATATACAACGAAAAAACGAGAGAGTTTCATCTTTACAATCAGGAGATCAGCTACATCATCAAGATCCTTGACAACGACCAGCCGGGGCAGCTCTACTATGGGAAACGCCTGACACACAGAGAGGATTTTGGACATCTTTTTGAATATGCGATGCGTGATATGTCACCGTATGCTTTCGAGGGAAATTCTACATTCTCACTGGAGAATATCAAGCAGGAATATCCGACTTTCGGCTGCGGAGATATGCGTTTTCCGGCATATGAGATCGAGCGGGAGAACGGAAGCCATGTAGTCGAGTTTGTATATAAAGAGCATAAAATTTATGATGGCAAACCAAAGCTTGAAGGACTTCCGGCGACATATGTAGAAAGTGATGATGAGGCGCAGACTCTGGAACTGGTTCTGGAGGATACAAGTATCAATACAAGAATTGTTCTTTTATATACGATCTATGAAGCATTTCCGGTGATCGCGAGAAGTGTACGTTTTGAATGTGATTCTGATGAAAAGATCACACTTCTCTCTGCAATGAGCGCCTGTGTGGATCTGCCGGACAAGGATTATGAGATGATCGATCTTGCCGGTGTGTGGGCAAGAGAGCGTCATGTGAGAAGACATAAGCTGGATTACGGTATCCAGAGCATTTACAGTATGCGTGGATGCAGCAGCTATCAGTTCAACCCGTTCTTTGCGCTTGCCCGTGAAAATGCAGACGAGTTCCAGGGACAGGTTTACGGATTCAGTCTGGTGTACAGCGGCAATTTTCTTGCACAGACAGAGGTAGACAATTATGATACCGCCCGTGTGCTGATGGGAATCCATCCAAATGGATTTAAGTGGACACTTGGAAAAGGCGAATCCTTCCAGACACCGGAGATGGTAATGGTATATTCGGAAGCCGGATTTAACGGAATGAGCCAGACCTTTCACAAGCTGTACCGCACACGTCTGGCAAGGGGAACCTGGAGAGATAAGGTTCGCCCGATCCTGATCAACAGCTGGGAAGCATTTTATTTTGATTTTGATGCGCCAAAGCTTCTGGGACTTGCGGATGCGGCAGCAGATCTTGGAATGGAGCTTTTTGTATTGGATGACGGATGGTTTGGAAAGAGAGATGACAGTACTTCTTCCCTTGGCGACTGGTATCCGAATGAGGAAAAGCTGAAAGGAACGTTAAAGGAGCTGGCAGAAAAGATCAATGCCAAAGGTTTAAAATTCGGGCTCTGGATTGAACCGGAGATGACGAACAAAGACAGTGATCTGTACAGGGCGCATCCGGACTGGCTTCTTGCAGAACAGGGCAAGCGGATCTGCCACAGCCGGACACAGTATGTACTGGATTTTTCTAAGAAAGAGGTACGTGAATATATCGGGGACATGCTGGAAAATCTTCTTGCAGAAGTGCCGGTATCTTATATCAAATGGGATATGAACCGTACATTTTCAGAGGTGTTCTCCAATGGAAATGACAGAGAGTATCAGGGAAAGGTCTGCCACAAATATATCCTTGGTGTGTATGAACTGTATGAGCGCCTGACCAGCCGTTTTCCGCATGTATTGTTTGAATCCTGTGCAAGTGGTGGGGCAAGATTTGATCCGGGAATGCTTTACTACGCACCGCAGGGATGGACTTCGGATGATACTGACGCAATCGAACGTCTGAAAATCCAGTATGGAACTTCAATGGTTTATCCGGTAAGCTGCATGGGAAGCCATGTATCAGCTTCACCGAACCATCAGACAAACCGTGTGACACTGATCGAGACAAGAGCAGATGTGGCTTACTTTGGAACTTTTGGATATGAGCTTGACCTTTTAAAGCTTGGCGAGGAAGATAAGGCAGAAATCCGCCGTCAGATCGCATTTATGAAGGAGAAGAGAGATCTGATCCAGAAAGGAACTTTCTATCGACTGAAGAGTCCGTTTGAGGGAAATGAGACCGCATGGATGATCGTATCGGAGGATCAGAAGAAGGCGCTGGTCGGTTATTACCGGGTAATGCAGCCGGTCAATGTTGGATTTAAGAGACTGAAGCTGAAAGGGCTGAAAGAAGATACCTGTTATAAGGTCAGCGGATATGATTATGACTGCTATGGCGATGAGCTGATGCAAGTCGGAATGATCCTGTCCGATTCTGCGTCCGGTGTATGGAAGAAGGGCGTGAATGATAAGGGAGATTTTCAGGCGAAAGTGTTTGAGATTGTGGCTGTGTAAGCCGGAATATATGGAAAGGACGAAATGGGAGAACCGTTTCGTCCTCTTGCGTTTTTGGAAGAAAAATTATATGATGTTTCTAAAAGACTTAAAGAGGTTTAAAATGGAACGACTATACGATAAATTAAAAGCATATTCCGAGAGCGATTTTTACGCATTTCACATGCCGGGACATAAGAGAAACAAGGCACTTCTTGGAATTGAACTCCCATACGATCTGGATATTACGGAAATCGATGGTTTCGATGATCTGCATCACGCAGATGGTATTTTAAAAGAAGAGCAGGAAAGAGCCGCAAGAGTATTTGGGGCAGAGGAAAGCCATTTTCTGGTAAATGGAAGTACTGCCGGAATTTTAAGTGCAGTGATGGGATGTACGCACCGGGGAGATAAGATTCTGGTGGCACGCCATTGTCACAAATCCATTTACCATGCAATCTATATGAATGGTCTTGTACCGCGCTATGTGTATCCGAAATTTGATATTTCCATGCATATGAACGGGGAGATCAGCAAAGAAGATGTGGCAAAAGCACTTGCTGCAGAGCCGGATATCAAAGCCGTTGTGATCGTATCTCCAAATTATGATGGCGTGGTATCGGATGTGAAAGGAATTGCAGAAGTGGCACATTCGTATAGGATTCCACTGATCGTAGATGAAGCACATGGACCGCATTTCGGATTTCATCCGGCATTTCCGGGGCGCGCAAATGATCTGGGAGCAGATGTGGTGATCAATAGTCTGCACAAGACACTGCCGTCTCTTACACAGACTGCAATCCTGCATATCAACGGAAAAATTGTAAACCGCAGAAGGATCAAGAAGTATCTGGATATGTTACAGAGTAGCAGTCCATCCTATATTTTCATGGCAAGTCTGGATGCCTGTGTGGATTTTGTGGATGGAAAATGTGAAAATGCATTTGAACTTTATGTGGAGAGACTACAAAAGTTCAGAGAAGAGCTGGAACCATTACAGCATTTACAGATTCTCCGTACAGAACATTATGATATTTCCAAAGTTGTGATTTCCACAGCAAATGCAAATATTACAAGTCCGGAGCTTGCGGAACGGCTGCGAAAAGAATATCATCTGGAAATGGAAATGACCGGAGGAACCTATGTACTTGCGATGACGACCGTGGCAGATACGCAGGAAGGACTGGACAGGTTAAAAGCTGCGTTACTGGAAATAGACGGTCAGCTGGAAGTAAAAACAGCCGTTTCCGGAAGCATAGAGATTTCCGGAGAGCTTCCTAGACTGGAGCAGTATTTTACACCGCAGGAGGCAGCAGACCGGGAAGAAGACGGAGAAGCAGAAGAGATTCCGTGGAAAGAAAGTGAAGGACACATTTCTCTGGAATACGCATATCTCTACCCACCGGGAAGCCCGGTTATCGTACCCGGAGAGCGGATCAGCCGGGAAGCAGTAGAACTTCTTTGTTATTATGAAACACAGAATCTCCAAATAGAAGGAATACAGACGGAAGGCAAGATAAAGGTGTGGAAACATGAGTAAAATATATTATCTGATGGGAAAAAGTTCAACGGGGAAAGACACAATCTACAAAGAGCTGAGAAAAAGAATGCCACAGTTAAAAAATGTAACGATCTATACAACCCGTCCACGGCGTGAGGGAGAAAAAGAAGGCGAAGAATATTTCTTTACAGACGAAACTGAACTTGAAAAGTTCAAAAAAGAAGGGCGATTGATCGAAGAACGTGCCTACAGTACAGTTTATGGAATCTGGCACTATTTCACCGCTGATGACGGACAGTTCAATTTCGAACAAAAAAATCAGGATTATCTCATGATCGGAACTCTTGAATCCTATGAAAAATTGAAAACCTATTTTGGAAACGAAAAAGTAGTTCCACTTTACATCGAGGTAGAAGACGGAGAGCGCTTAACCCGCGCCCTCGCCCGTGAGAAAACCCAGAAAGAACCCAAATACGCTGAAATGTGCCGCCGTTTTCTCGCCGATTCCAAAGATTTCTCCGAAGAAAACCTCGCCCACGCCGGAATCACAGAACGCTACGAAAACACAGACCTTGAAGACATCCTCGAAAAAATCTGTAAAAAAATACTAAAAAAGCAGAGTCAGCTATAAACCATACAAAACTCAACCATTCATAAATAACACCGATCTCAACAACCCAGTGAGACAGGCCCACCTGTTCAGATGAATCCTGCATTGAGAAATTCTTGAAACTTAAATAAGATTTTATAATGTAGTGGAGTTAAGACACAGAAAAAGACAAAAATTATCCTCTGGATCTGCGAATTTTGCACTATGGAACCGAGACTTAATCAATTGTGGAAGCCATTGCTGACACAATTGATGCTTTCAAAGGCTCGGTGGAATGGTTAGTGCAACTGAGCATAGCCAGAGGATAATTTTGTCTTTTTCGTTTCTTTTACTACTACACGTATGGCTCTAATTCAAGAAGTTCTCAATAATCACCCCTTCTGCTTCCTCTTCCGTCATTCCAAGAGTCCGCAGCTTGATCAACTGTTCATCATTGATCCTTCCGATCGCAGCTTCGTGGATAATAGCCGCATCCACATGCTTCGCATTGATCTCAGGAATTGAACTTACTTCTGCATGATCCATGATAATAGAATCACACTGAACATGTGCATGGCAACGGTTCTTTCCGACAGCCCTCGGATGGAAGACCTGTCTGGATTCGCCTTTTGCGACCGAACGGGATACGATCTGCGCAGAGCTGCCTTCTCCGAGCAGTTCCACCATCATATTTGAAGTAGCTTCCTGTTTTCCATGTGTCATCAGTTTTTCAATGACATAAAGCTTGGAGCCGGCTTCCAGATGTACATTATTTTCACGAACCGTAGAATCGACTCCTTTGATCTGAGCAGTATCCAGTGTAAATACAGAATTTTCACCAAGATAAACTTCGGTAACAGGATTGAGTACACGGGTTCCGGTGCCTTCGCCCTCTCCATAATGCTTTTCTACATAGCGTACATTTGCATTTTTTTCCACATGGAAAGTATGAATACCATCATGGCGGCTTTCGTTACATCCGCTGTTGTGGATACCACATCCGGCAACGATGGTTACATTTGCACCTTCTGCTA
>OOCW01001500.1_pt1 | contig 16244 bp, 13 predicted proteins | sample 1671201 | NCBI WGS metagenome assembly OOCW01 (sample SAMN06348132, study PRJEB24527) | human gut metagenome | biome: human gut; feature: ankylosing spondylitis patient; material: feces | host: Homo sapiens | place: China | collected 2015-10
AGGTCAGATGAAGATGATGAACTACATGATGCCTTTATATTCTGTATTCATCGTATTCTTCCTTCCGGTCGGTGTTGGTATCTACTGGATCGCAGGTTCCGTAATTCGAAGCTTCCAGCAGTTCCTTCTGAACAAGCATTTTGATAAGATGGATCTTGAGAAAGTGATCAAAGAGAACCAGGCAAAAGCAGCTGCAAAGAATAAGAAGAAAATTGAGAAAAAAGGCGTAGCCGGCGAACAGATCGCAAACGCTGCCAAAGTAAACACTCGTAATATCCAGTACAGATCTATGGCAGACAAAGCAGCTTCCGTTTCCACAAAAGATGTGAAACAGGATACAAACAAAAAATACAAAGAGGGAAGCATGGCTTCCAAAGCAAATCTTGTAAAAGATTTTAATAACAAAAATACAAAATAGGGGAGGGCATTGTAATGGATTTTATCGAATTTACAGGAAAAACTGTTGATGATGCACTTACAAACGCTCTGGTTGAGTTTGGCGTAACAAGCGATCAGATTGAGTATGAAGTGTTAGAAAAAGGCAGTTCAGGATTTCTTGGATTCAACAGTAAACCGGCAAAGATCAAAGCCCGTAAAAAATATACCGTTGTAGATCATATCAGAAATTTCCTTTCTCAGGTATTTGACGCTATGGGACTGGAAGTTGAGATTCTGATCAAGCCTTCCGATGAAGAAAATGTATACGATGTAGAGCTGAAAGGCAATGAGATGGGCGTTCTGATCGGCAAACGTGGTCAGACACTTGACTCTTTACAGTACCTTACAAACCTCGCGATCAACAAACATTCTGAGACTTATACCAGAGTAAAACTTGATACAGAGGATTACAGAAGACGTCGTAAAGAGACTCTGGAAAACCTTGCAAGAGGAATTGCCTACAAGGTGAAAAAGACCAGAAAACCTGTTGTACTTGAGCCGATGAATCCATATGAAAGAAGAATCATCCACTCTGCACTGCAGGGAAATAAATTTGTTGAAACAGTCAGTGAAGGTGAGGAACCTTACCGTCATGTAGTTGTTAAATTAAAAAGATATTAATATATGAATCTAAAAAAGATGTTATTCTAGGTGAAAGCGTGAATAACACGTCTTGACGTGTGTGCTTACCTGGGGTAACATCTTTTTTTAGATAGAATACCAGGGTGAAAAGTTCTAAATCCACATGAGCTTGCGTAGCACGGAACAATCCGTAGGTATTCTAAATATTAGAATAATATCTGCGCCAGCAGATATATCCTTAGGAGGAAATATGGACGCAACAATTGCAGCAATTTCTACAGCAATGAGTGCTTCAGGTATTGGTATTGTCCGTATCAGTGGCGAAAATGCTATGGATGTGATCGCGAAGATCTATCGTTCCAAAAACGGAAAAAAAAATATTCGTACAGTCGTCAGCCATACCATTCATTATGGATTTATCTATGATGGAGAAGAAGTTGTAGATGAAGTACTGGTTATGATCATGAGAGGACCTCACACATATACGGGTGAGGACACCGTAGAAATAGATTGTCATGGCGGTGTATATGCCATGAAACGCGTTCTGGAAACTGTTCTAAAAAATGGTGCGGTGATCGCAGAACCGGGAGAGTTTACAAAAAGAGCATTTCTGAACGGAAGGCTGGACCTGTCTCAGGCAGAGGCAGTTATGGATGTCATTCAGGCAAAGAATTCCATGGCACTCAAAAGTTCTGTCGAACAGTTAAAGGGTTCTGTACAGCGGGCTGTTAAAGAAATTCGTGCAAGACTGCTTCACCAGATTGCATATATAGAAACGGCACTGGATGATCCGGAACATTTTGACCTCACAGACTATCCACAGGAACTGCAGAAAATTGTGGAAAAAGAGAGTGAAAATATTAGTGAACTGTTGAAAACAGCGGACGATGGAAGAATGATACAGGAAGGAATCAAGACGGTTATCCTTGGAAAACCAAATGCAGGAAAGTCATCTCTTCTGAATTTTCTGGTTGGAGAAGACCGGGCAATCGTTACAGAAATTGCCGGAACGACAAGAGATATTCTGGAGGAATATATTTCTCTGAACGGGATCACGCTTCGCGTGATCGATACCGCCGGAATCCGTGAAACGGAAGATGTTGTCGAAAAGATCGGAGTCGGTAAGGCAAAACAAATGGCGGAAAACGCAGATCTGATCCTTTATGTTGTGGATTCTTCACTGCCGCTGGATGATAATGACCGCGAGATCATGGAATTACTTTCCGGACGGAAGAGTATCGTAATTTACAATAAAACAGATCTTGAGGCGGCTGTTGATATTGAAGAATTAAAGGAAAAAACAGGAAGCCCGGTCATTCCGGTATCTGTTGTGGAAGAAACCGGAATCAGTCAGCTGGAGGATGAGATCAAGAGGATGTTTTTCCATGGAGAGCTTTCCTTTAACGATGAGGTATATATTACAAATGCCCGTCATAAGGCCGCACTTGAAGAATCAAAGGAAAGCCTGAAGCTTGTAATGGACAGTATTGCTATGGGAATGTCCGAGGACTTCTTTTCCATTGACCTGATGAATGCGTACGAGAGTCTTGGACGCATCGTGGGTGAATCTGTGGGAGAAGACCTTGTAAACGAGATTTTCAGCAAATTCTGCGTTGGTAAATAAGAAGGGAAGATAAATAATGGAGACAAAAACACTGGAAAAAACCTGTGATATTGTTGTAGTAGGAGCGGGACATGCAGGCTGTGAAGCATCACTTGCCTGTGCACGTCTGGGGCTGGATACAGTAATGTTTACGGTAAGCGTAGACAGTATTGCCTTAATGCCATGTAACCCGAATGTCGGCGGCAGCTCCAAGGGACATCTGGTAAAAGAAGTGGATGCGCTTGGCGGAGAGATGGGAAAAAATATCGACAAAACTTTTATTCAGTCAAAGATGCTGAACAGTTCCAAGGGACCGGCAGTTCATTCACTGAGAGCACAGGCAGACAAGCAGGCCTACAGCACAGAGATGAGAAAGACTTTGGAAAATCAGGAGAATCTGACCATTAAACAGGGAGAAGTCACAAAGCTTCTCGTGGAAGAAGGCAAAATTACAGGAGTGCAGCTTTATTCAGGTGCAGTTTATCACTGCCAGGCAGTTGTACTCTGCACAGGAACGTACCTGAAAGCAAGATGTATCTACGGTGATGTCAGCAATTATACCGGACCAAATGGACTGCAGGCGGCCAATTATCTGGCAGATTCACTCAAAGAGCTTGGAATCGAGATGTTCCGCTTCAAGACAGGAACACCGGCACGAATTGCCGGAAATACGATCGATTATTCCAAAATGGAAGAGCAGTTTGGCGATGAAAGAGTAGTTCCATTCTCATTTTCAACGGATCCGGAGTCTGTACAGATCCAGCAGAAGTCCTGCTGGCTGACTTATACAAACGAAAAAACGCATGAGATCATCCGTAATAATCTGGACCGTTCGCCATTGTATTCCGGTATGATTGAAGGTACTGGACCGAGATACTGTCCATCTATCGAGGACAAGGTCGTTCGTTTTGCGGATAAAAAACGTCATCAGGTATTTATTGAACCAGAAGGACTTTATACGAATGAAATGTATATTGGAGGTATGTCCAGTTCTCTTCCGGAAGATGTACAGGATGAAATGTACCATTCTGTTCCGGGACTGGAACATGCAAAGATTGTTAAGAACGCCTATGCAATTGAGTATGACTGCATCAATCCACGGCAGCTGTATCCGACGCTGGAATTCAAAAAGATCAAAGGCCTGTTCAGTGGCGGACAGTTTAACGGAAGCTCCGGATATGAAGAAGCAGCAGCACAGGGGCTGATTGCCGGAATCAATGCAGCTATGGAGGTAAAAGGCCGGGAACAGCTGGTTCTGGACCGTTCCGAAGCTTATATTGGAGTACTGATCGATGACCTGGTTACAAAAGAAAACCATGAACCGTATCGAATGATGACAAGCCGTGCAGAATATCGTCTTCTGCTGAGACAGGATAATGCAGATCTTCGTCTCCGTAAAAAAGGATATCAGGTTGGTCTGATCGATGAAGAAACATATCAGGCAGTTCTTCGAAAAGAAGAGGCAATTCAGAAAGAAATCGAGCGTACCGAACATGCAACGATCGGCGGAACACCGGAGGTCCAGAAATTGCTGGAAGAAAAAGGAAGTACACTTCTGAAATCCGGAACAACGATTGCAGAACTGATCCGCAGACCGGAACTGAACTATGAAGATCTGGCACCAATTGACAAAGAAAGACCGGAGCTTCCATGGGATGTGAAGCAGCAGGTAGAGATCAATTTGAAATATGAAGGATATATCAAGAGACAGCTGAAGCAGGTAGAGCAGTTCAAAAAACTGGAAGCAAAGAAAATTCCGGAAGACCTGGATTATGAAAAGGTTGGCAGTCTTCGTATCGAAGCAAGGCAGAAACTGGAAGAATACCGTCCAATCTCTATCGGACAGGCATCTCGTATTTCAGGCGTATCTCCTGCGGATATCTCTGTACTGCTGGTTTATCTTGAACAATACAGAAGAAATTCAAATTCCTGAGAATAGGAGGATATAATATTGTCTTATGATCTGAAAGTACTGGAGCAAGGGTGTGAAGAACTCGGAATTGCTCTGAATGATACACAGAAACAGCAGTTTATTGCTTTTTATGAATATCTGGCAGAAAAAAACAAGGTCATGAACCTGACTGGTATTACCGAGTTTCAGGAAGTGCTGGTAAAGCATTTCCTGGACAGTCTTGCCTGTGTGAAGGCAGTAGATATGACAAAAGTCAGCAAAATTATGGATATCGGAACAGGAGCCGGATTTCCGGGAGTACCACTTAAGATTGCGTTTCCGCATCTGGAAGCCTGTCTTCTTGACTCATTGAAGAAGAGAGTTAATTTTCTCGAAGAAACCTTTGCTCTTCTGAAACTGGAAAATATTACTGCAATTCATGGCAGGGCAGAAGAATTTGCCAAAAATAAAGCATACCGTGAGCAGTATGATCTGTGCGTATCCCGCGCGGTTTCCAATCTGGCTACGTTGTCTGAGTACTGTCTTCCATATGTAAAAGTGGGCGGAAATTTTATTTCTTACAAGTCTGGCACGGTTCAGGAAGAACTGCAGCAGGCAGAAAAAGCAGTTAAGATTCTCGGTGGCAAGATTCAGGATGTGGTTTATTTTAATCTTCCGGATTCTGAAATCCAGCGTTCTCTCGTTGTAATCGAGAAAATGAAACCAACACCGGGCCGCTATCCGCGTAAGGCAGGAACACCACTGAAAGAGCCTCTTTCATAAACAGAAACTGTTTTTAGAAAAACTATTTCAAAAATACGTTTTATTTTCACAAAATCATCACAGATTTATCCAATTTTTATCACAACTTCCTCATAGAATATTTTCAGAGCAGACGTTAAAGTCGGCTCATTATGGAAGATGCTTCCAGGTACCCCCTATCTCTGTTTCACCTGGAGGCATCTTTTATTTTGTAAATATTTGCAGAATACAATATTCTGTTTAAAGAAAAAGGAGGAGAGACTTGTGATTGAAGTAAACAATCTGGTCAAACGTTATGGAGACCATACGGCAGTTGACCACCTTTCTTTTAAAATCGAGAAAGGCAAAATCTACGGCTTTCTGGGGCCAAACGGAGCTGGTAAATCTACGACTATGAATATGATTACTGGTTATATAGCATCTACGGAGGGAACGGTAACCATTGATGGTCATGACATACTGGATGAACCGGAGCAGGCAAAAAAATGCATCGGCTATCTGCCGGAGATGCCGCCTCTTTATTTCGACATGACAGTAGGCGAATATATGAATTTCGTTGCTGATCTCAAAAAAATCCCAAAAGATCAAAAAAAATCCATGGTAGAAGAAGTCATGGAAATGGTAAAGATTACCGATATGAAAAACCGTCTGATCAAGAATCTGTCCAAAGGTTACAGACAGAGAGTTGGACTTGCACAGGCAATTCTTGGTTATCCGGAAGTAATCATCCTGGATGAGCCAACCGTAGGTCTTGACCCGAAACAGATCATTGAGATCCGTGATCTGATCAAGAGCCTTAAGAAGAAACATACGGTTATTTTAAGTTCGCATATTCTGTCAGAAGTCAGTGCTGTCTGCGATTATGTATTGATCATTTCTCATGGAAAACTGGTTGCCAGTGATACACCTGAGAATCTTGGAAAACTTGCAGAAGGTTCCAATACCTTAAATCTGCTTGTGAAAGGTGATAAAGATCATATTCGCATTGCACTTGGACAGATTGATGGTGTGAAAGATATCACTGTCGCATCTGCGAAGGAAGAACATGCATGGAATGTAATGCTTTCTACAAAAGAGGATATGGATATCCGTGAAGAGGTGTTCTTCAAAATGGCAGATGCACACTGCCCAATTCTGGAAATGCAGTCGAAGAAAGTATCTCTGGAGGAAATCTTCCTTGAACTGACTGAAGATGATAAGAAGAAAAAGAACGAAAAAGAGACAGACAAAAAGGAGGGGGAAAATAAATGATCGCAGTATATAAAAGGGAGCTGAGAAGTTACCTTACTTCTATGATCGGTTACCTGTTCATATTTTTTATCCTGCTTCTGACAGGTATTTATTTTTCAGCATATCAGCTTGGAGCAGAATATCCTCGTTTTGAGTACACATTAAGTGCACTGACCTTTGTATTTCTGATTAGTGTACCGATCCTTACCATGAGAGTCCTTGCAGAAGAACGTAAACAGAAAACAGACCAGCTGCTTCTTACAGCACCGGTGTCTATTGAAAAAATTGTTTTTGGTAAATATTTTGCACTGGTTACGATCTTTGCGATTCCGATGCTGATTATGTGTCTGTATCCACTGCTCATGACAAAATTCGGAACAGTATCTCTGGGAGCAGCATACACTGCGATCCTTGGATTTTTCCTTCTGGGATGTGCAAATCTTGCAATTGGTGTGTTTATTTCCTCATTGACAGAAAGTCAGGTAATTGCGGCAGTACTGACATTTGTTATTCTGTTTGCTTTTTATATGATGAATGGAATTTCTTCTTTCTTCTCAGAAGGAGCACTTTCTACCTGTGTTACATTTGGACTTCTGATTCTGGCAGCAGCGATCATAATCTATACAATGATCAAAAACTTCCTGATCTCAGCAGTCATCTGTGTAGTTGGGGAGATCGCACTTGTCATTGTTTATGTTGTAAATTCCAGCTTTTTCTCAGGTGGAATCCAGAAAATTCTGGATATCTTCAACCTGAGCAGCCATTTTGACAACTTTGCAAATGCAATCTTTGATGTCAAAGGCGTTTTGTATTTCGTGTCTGTGATTGCAGTCTGCCTGTTCCTGACTGTACAGTCGATTGCCAAGAGACGTTGGAATTAAGGAGGTGGGAGACAATGAAATTTACGGAAAAACTGAAAGCAAAGAAAGCAGATAAGATTGAAAATCCGGCAAAAGAGACAGCCAAAAAAGAAAAGAAACCTTTAAAACAGAAAATAAAGGATTCCATGAATAAAAAATACATCAAGAACGGTTCTTACAGTGTTGTTATCAGTGCTGTTTTTGTAGTGATCGTTCTTGTGGTAAATATGATCGTTGGTTCCCTTCCATCTAAATATACAGAAGTGGATGTCAGCGAACAGAAACTTTACAGTATCGGGGATGACACAAAGAAATTCCTGAAAGATCTGGACAAAGATGTGACCATTTATCAGGTCGTACAGAGCGGTTCTGAAGATGAAACAATTAAAAAGTTACTTGAGAAATATGAAGAAGGATCAGATCATATTAAAGTAGAACAGAAAGATCCTGTTGTAAATCCGAAATTTACGTCAGAATATACCAGTGATGATGTTGCTGCAAACAGCCTGATCGTGGTATGTGGTGACAGAAGCAAAGTTGTAAATTACAGCAGTATTTATGAATCTTCGGTTGATTATAATACGTATCAGTCCACAACGACAGGATTCGATGGAGAAGGACAGATCGACAGTGCTATTTCCTATGTAACTTCCGAAGACCTTCCGGTTCTTTATACACTGGATGGACATGGTGAAAAAGACCTGGATTCTACTCTTCAGGAAGATATCCAGAAAGCAAATATTGATATTAAATCTCTGAACCTGATCACAGAAGAAAGTGTCCCGGATGATGCTGCGTGCCTGCTAATCAACGCACCAACTTCCGATATTTCCGAATCTGAGAAAGATGCGATCATTGATTATCTTGAAAATGGCGGAAAAGCTATGATCTTCTCTGATTATACAGAAGAATCCATGGATAATTTTGATGCGGTTCTCAAGAACTATGGAGTAGAGAGAACAGAGGGTGTTGTAATTGAAGGCGATTCACAGCATTATGCGCAGATGCCTTATTATCTGGTACCGACAGTCAACAGCACCGATGCAGTCTCTGATTTTGCATCCAAAGGTTATTATGTTCTGATGCCTTATGCACAGGGAATCAAGAAGACAGATGATGTCAGAGATACCGTTACGATCAACAGTCTTCTGACAACTTCTGACAGTGCTTATTCCAAAGTGGATGTCAATAGTGGAACGATTGAAAAAACCGATGATGATATTGATGGTCCGTTTGATCTTGGTGTAAGTATTACAGAAACATTGGATGATGACAAAGAGACACAGATCGTTTATTATACTTCTTCAAATCTGATGGACAGCCAGATCAACCAGATGGTATCCGGTGGAAATGAGCAGATGATCATGAGTTCTCTGAGCTGGATGTGCAGCTCGGATGAGACATCAACAATTTCTGTTCCATCTAAAAACCTGCAGATTTCCTATCTGACACTGACTGCTTATGATGTAAGCTTCTGGAAGATCATGGTAATGGGAATCATCCCGGTAGTCTTCCTGGTAATGGGATTTATGGTATGGCTGAAAAGGAGAAAGGCATAAATGAAGAAAAAAACAGTCAAACTGGTTTCGGCAGTAGTCGTATTGGGAGTGCTGTGTGCAGCGTATGAAGGCGTAAACTTTTATGTTACCTCACAGGAAGAGAAAGAAACTGAAGAGAATGACACAAGCGTAGATTTGGTAAGTCTGGAGGCAGATGATATAACAGCAGTTTCATTTACCGCAGACCAGAATGAAGTAGAATTTGATAAAAAAGATGATAGCTGGACAGAAAAATCTGATGCGAATTTTCCGGTGAATCAGGACACGGTTGACAGTGCAGTCAAGGGAGTTGCATCCCTGACTGCTGACCAGGAGATTTCCGATGTGGAAGATATGAGTCAGTATGATCTGGATTCTCCACAGAATACGATTACGCTGACAACTGCAGATGGTGATACGACTCTTGAAGTCGGTATGGAATCTTCAAATAATCAGTATTATGTGAAGAAAGCAGATGACGATAATAATGTTTATCTGGTATCCAGTACATCAATAGAGCCATTTATGGGAACTTTATATGATTTCGCAGAGAGTGGAACATTCCCGTCCGTAACATCAGCTACGATCACAGATGTTAAAGTAGATAAAGAGAATAGTTATGAGCTTACACAGGATGCAGACAATCTGTTCTGGAATGTGTCTGATGGTAAAACTACAGAGAAGGCAGATACTACAAAAGCAGGAACTGTAACATCTGCAGTCGGATCTCTGGCATACGATAAATTTGTAGATTATAACTGCACCGACGATTCCAAGTATGGATTTGACGATCCGTATGCAGTTATCACTGTGAAGTATACCGAGGATGAACAGGAAACACAGAAGGTAGAGAAGACGCTTACCATTTATGTGGGAGATGAGACCGGCGATGACCGTTATGTGAAAGTAGATGACAGCAAAGAAGTTTACACGATCACGAAAGATTCTCTGACAGATATCCTCGACAGTACAATGTCTGATTTCTACAACCTGACAGTAAGCTATGTATCGGTTAATGATCTGGATTCCCTGGAAGTACAGAGCGCAGACGGAGATCATACAATAAACATTGTAACGGAAACCGTAAAGGCAGAAGATGAAGATACCACAGATACAGACTCCTCTGATGAAAGTTCTTCTGATGATGAGGAAGAGACTACTACAACAACTTACAAGTTAGATGGCGAAGACCTCGATGAATCCACATTCACGACTTTCTACAATAAACTCATCAACATGACCGCACAGGAACGTCTTACTGAGGAGTATACTCCAGAAGGAGATCCGGCATATATCTTTATCTTTAAAGATAAAGACGGAAAGGAAACTACGGTGAAGTATTATGAATATGATACAAACTTCTATGCGGCGGTAGTTGAGGATAAAGTTTATCTGGTGAACAAGATGAATGTAAAAGATCTGGATGAAGCATATCAGAAAGTGGTAAATCTGGATACAGAAGATGCCGAAGAAAGTACATCCGATACAGCTACAGAAGAAAATTAAATTTATACGAACCTGCCCCGCGAGTTGCTCGCGGGGTATTTTTTTGTTTGTTAGTGGTAAAAAAATCTTCCTGGTGATAAAATAGAGTCGATTTTATAATAAGCGAGGAATCAGAGATGTTATATTTTGTAAATGATTATTCAGAGGGGGCACATGAGAAAGTCCTCCAGCACCTGATCGATACCAATATGGAGCAGCTTCCAGGGTATGGATCGGACCATTACTGCGAAGAGGCAAAAGAAAAAATCAAAAAGGCATGCGGTCGTGAGGACGCAGAAGTCTGTTTATTGACAGGCGGCACCCAGACCAACCAGATTGTCATCGATACAGTCCTGAATCCATATGAGGGCGTTGTAGCGGCTCAGACGGGACATGTCAGTACACATGAAGCCGGTGCGATTGAATTTACCGGTCATAAAGTCCTGACATTGCCTGAAAAGGATGGAAAAATCAATGCTGAGGATCTTAGAAATCTGGTAGAGACATTTTACGGAGATGAAAATCATGAGCACATGGTTTTTCCGGGAATGGTCTATATTTCTCATCCGACCGAATATGGAACTCTGTATACTAAGAAAGAACTTGAAGAACTCTCAGCTGCATGCCGTGAATTCAAACTCCCACTTTATATGGACGGAGCAAGATTGATCTACGGACTGGTAAGCAAGGAAACAGATGTAACTCTGCAGGATATCGCAGAGTTTTGTGATATCTTTTACATTGGTGGAACCAAAGCGGGCGCTCTGTGCGGAGAGGCGGTTGTATTTACCGGTAACACCATGCCAAAGCATTTCCTTACAAGAGTAAAACAGCATGGAGCCCTGCTTGCAAAAGGCAGACTTACGGGGGTGCAGTTTGATGCGCTTTTTACAGATGATCTTTATCTTGAAATTGGTAAAAATGCTATCGAAACAGCCGCCGTTCTTAAAGAGGGCCTGAAAGAAAAAGGATATACATTTTACATAGATTCACCTACTAATCAGCAGTTTGTAGTTCTGGAGAACCGTAAGATGGAAGAATTAAAAAAAGATGTCCAGTTCAGCTTCTGGGAGAAGAAGGATGATACACATACGGTAGTCCGATTTGCAACCAGCTGGGCAACCAGAATGGAAGATGTAGAGAAACTTCTTTCTATGTTATAGATTGTAAAAAGACCTTTTTTATCGTATAATATAGATATTCAGGTGATGGAAAAAGGGAGGTAGAACATGAAGAAACACAGCAAACGTCTGCTGACTGCAGCAGCACTGGTTATGACAACAACTGCCACTATTCATATTATAAATAAAGTGATCGCAGCATCCGCCTGTCTGAAGGAAATGCTGGACACTGATGTAAGAAACTATTATCATTGGCGCTTTGGTGATATTTATTATACAAAAAAGGGCAAAGGAAGCCCGATCCTTTTGATCCATGATATGCTTCCGGGTGGTTCCGGATATGAGTGGGGTAAGATCGAGGATGATCTTGCACTGGAACATACGGTCTATAACCTGGATCTTCCGGGATGCGGACGTTCTGAGAAGTCAGGAATAACTTATACAAACTTTGTTTATGTACAGGCTATCTGCGATTTTATTAAAAATGTGATCGGAAAGAAGACAGATGTTATCGTGAACGGATATGCAGTATCTTTTGTTGTGATGGCATGTCACAATGAAAAAGATCTGTTCAACAAGATTATGATGGTAAATCCGGTCAGTCTTTCAAGTCTGAAACAGATGCCTGGAAAGAAAGAAAAACTTCTCCGCAGATGTCTGGAAATTCCGGTGTTTGGAACATTGGTTTATCACATGGTCGTATCAAGAGATGCTGTTAATAACGAATTCATTGAGAATTATGCATTTGATCCGTTCCATCCGGACAGAGACCTGCAGGATGCATATTATGAGGCAGCGCACAGAGGCGGCTGTTATGCAAAGAATGTTTATGCAAATAAAGCATCTAAATATATGAATATTGATATTACCCGTGGACTGAAAGAAATCGATAACAGTCTTTATATTGTTGAAGGTGAAGCTGAGAACAATGGAGAAGCGATCGTAGAAGCATATAAGAACGTCAATCCGTCTGTTGAAGCTGTAACACTTAAAGAAACTAAGCATTTTCCACATGTGGAAGTGCCGGAACAGTTTCTGGAGCAGGTTGGAATCTTCTTCTGACAGAGCTGACTGTTCGACTTGAAAAAAAGATAAAAGAAAGAACTCATGCTTATGTTGATTTTCACAGTAAAATGTGATGAATAACACAAGAGCAGGAGTTCTTTTTTTCTGGAGAAGTGAGGGTACATTGCCCTACTTCTGTCGTTTATATTTTGAAAGAGCCAGAATGACAGAAACAAATGCCAGAGCAAACATAACTTCGATTCCCAGAGATTTCCAGATATCTGTGGCAATATTGCCGGAAACGCTATGATATCTGGCGAGCGTTTCATTGATGTCCTCATACCAGTAGACTGGAAGAAACTGTGCTATTTTAAGTACTTTTTTATCCATAACACTCATTGGTACAAAAACACCGGACAAAAAGCACATGCCAAGAGAAATAATATTGGAAAGTCCATTGAGCATGTTGCTGTTTTTTACAAAAAGTCCGAGCAGATAAGACAGAGACAGCGAGACCATCATCATCACAAAGGTATTCAGGAGATAATAGGTCAGAACACCGGAAGCCAGGAGATCTTTTTGATACATGACAATTGCACCTGTGACGGCGATCAGCCATAAACCGACTCCGATCGTAAACATGGCAAGCAGTCCTTCAAGGTTCTGCCGGCGAATGGAAACGGATGAAGCCTGCATACGTTTCTGGATATCTTCTTTCTGAAAAGCAAGAAGAATATAGCCCATGGAATAGCACAGAACAGCCAGAAACAGATAGGGAACATAACGGAAATAATAGGTATATGCCGGTGTTTCGGAAGTGGTTTCGGTGTCCTGATACATGGAAACCCTGGAGGAAGGCTGTTCCAGAGCGGCTTTTGCAGCTTCTTTCTGAGAAAAACCAGAAGCAATGTATGTGCGCACATTATTCAGCCATGCATTGATCTGCTGGTCTACATAAAATGAAGTATAGGATCCGGGAATCTTTGTGACGGAAATCGGGCTATCCTGTACAATGCAAGTTTTATAGAAATCTTTTGGAATCTGTACAATATATTCTGCATTTCTGTAAAAAAGCTCTTCCTGCATAACAGAAGGATCACTGGAAATCTCAGAAACATTATGGATTGTTTTGAGATAGTCTGTTAAAGCATGAGAAAGAGTACTCTGATCATTATCTGCAACGGCAATATCCACTCGCGCTTTTTCAAAATCTTCCAGATGCTCTTTGCTGGCAGCTGCCTGAAGAGCCATGGCAACGGAGAAAAAAATAACCAGATATATGATCACCAGACCGATATTCTTTTTTAATATTTTCATATAGCCTTTAAATACTGTCATAGCGATTCCTCCTGATCAGTAAAAATGAAGCCATAACAAAAGCAGCGCTCATAACTGCAAGTGTGACAAGATTGCGGTAATAGCGAGCTGTATCATTGTAAACATTGATACAGTAAAATGCATCTGAAATCAGGGCAGCAGGATTGATGCGGTTGATGATCGGAGCATGTTTTTCTACGAGATCTTTCATGTTACTGTTCATGAGTCCTGCAAGAAAACTGCAGACCATGGAAATCGCAAGGATAACAGCAACTTTTATACCTTCACTCAGTTTGCCGAGACTTCCGACAAACAGCCCCACAGAAACACCGATCAGGCTTCCGAACAGTGAAATGATAAGCATTTTTCCTATTTGTCCCTGAAAATCCAGTTTCAATATGATCCTGAGATAAATGAGTAAAATAATTACATCGGTATATCCGAGCAGAAAGGAAGTAATCTGCTCGGATAAAATCAGTTTGAGTTTATGGGTGGGAGTAACACAACGTCTTGTCGCCAGAGCTGTTAAATTGGCCTGTAACGTGATCGCGGCGCCAAAGCCGATAAAACATCCATACAGGCACGCCATGGCGATCAGAGCGTAAAAAAACTGCGAATTACCATCGATCGTTTTTCCACCCAGGGAAAGTTCCTGTACAAGATCGCGGGTATCTGCCATCTGAGAGAGTCCGTTCAGAATTCCGGAAGGATGTTCTTTCAGGATATTCTGTATGGTGTGCAGGCTGTTATTATAATTTTCCAGAATGGACTGCAGAATACTTTCCGGGATACCATGGGTATTGACGGTCAGAGACGGAGTCATTTCATTGTAATAGATACCGGAGATTTTCTTGCTTTTTAAAGCAGCAAGCGCTGCAGATTCATCCATCTCCTGGATATTCAGCAGATCTGAATTACTTTTTTTAACCTGTTCTATGTAAAAGCTGAACAGTGGATTAGGACTGGTTTCTTGCACCATAGCTACCTGAACGGTCTCAAAATCTGCATCATTCAGGTTTCCAAATGCAAAAAAGAAGAAGGTGCCAAGAATCAGAGGAAAAACAAGTGGCCAGAAGGTCGTATTAAAGTTACGTAATTTAACCAGAAGATTATACTTTATTAAATGCAGCATAAAAAATCCTTTCTGTGAATTTATGCATATTCATGTATAAATATACATAAATATTAATCACGAAGCTGTTTTCCTGTAATCTCCAGAAAGACATCATTCAGAGTTGGAAGTTCGGAAAAGACTCTTCCAAAAGTAATGTCCTGGCTCTGAAGGTAGTTCAGAAGACGAATCAGATTATGCTGAGCACCTGTGCAGCGGAGAGAGAGAATCTGATTTTCATAATGCACATCAAAAACATGAGAAAGATTCCTGATATCCTGAAGGTGTTTTTCTTCGAGAAGAATTGCTTCCACTGTGATCGTTTCGCCTGTTTTGATCATTTTCTTCAGTTCCTCAGTGGTTCCGGATGCAATTACCCGTCCGTGGTCCATAATTGCGATGCGGGTACAGATCTGTTCTACTTCCTCCATGTAGTGGGAAGTATAAATGATAGTGGAACCCTGTTCGTTCAGTTTCTGGATACCTTCGAGAATTTTATTACGGCTTTGCGGATCAACTGCAACGGTAGGCTCATCCATAATGATCAGACGAGGCTTGTGAGCGATACCGCAAGCAATATTCAGCCGTCGCAGCAGACCGCCAGAAAGTTTCCCGGGGCGGGTTTTACAATAATCTTCGAGCCCGACAAACTGAATTGCCTCATTGACCAGTTCTTTGCGGCGTTTTTTATCAGAAACATATAAACCGCAGAAATAATCGATATTTTCATATACTGTCAATTCGTCAAAAACAGCGACATTCTGCAAAACAATGCCAATCTGCTGTTTGACCTGATAACTCTCAGGGGTCATAGGCTGGCCAAAGACTTCGATCGTTCCTTTGTCATATTTTAAAAGAGAGAGGAGACAGTTGATTGCGGTTGTTTTTCCGGAACCGTTAGGGCCAAGCAGACCAAAAATCTCTCCTTCATGAATATCGAGATTCAGATGATTCAGAGCAACCAGATCACCATATCTTTTTACCAGATTTTCTATATGAATCATAATAACTCCTTCCATACAAAAAGTTTAAATCATGCGTATCTGACAGGGGCAGATATGCATAAATACCGGTAGCAGACAAGTGTTTCTTCCTGACTATACTATAAGATAAATTGTGTGAAATACCAAGTGCAGGATGTCACAGAAAAAGGATGACATTTGTCACTTTGAATAAACTGGAATGTGTTATATTATAAATATGTAAAAGAAAAACATAATAAAAGACAGGCAATAAAAGAGAATAAATTCTTTGCAGAAACCTTTAGAATGGAGGAATATGGGATATTTTCAGGATATGGG
>OOCW01001502.1_pt1 | contig 16239 bp, 14 predicted proteins | sample 1671201 | NCBI WGS metagenome assembly OOCW01 (sample SAMN06348132, study PRJEB24527) | human gut metagenome | biome: human gut; feature: ankylosing spondylitis patient; material: feces | host: Homo sapiens | place: China | collected 2015-10
GATAAGTATCAGCGATATAGGTGGCTGTATGTATTTTCAATGAATCCATCATCATGTCATGCACGATCTGATACTGATTTCCATCCGACTGAAAACCTGCTGTTTCTTTCAGCATATGGATATATTCATCAATCATTGCCTGAAAACAGCCATCTTTACAGTATTTAAGTACATTCTGCCAATGGGAATTATCATCCCTGCATCTGCCATAAGCAAGATCAATGATAGCTGTTGACTCCGGCAAATTGAAATTATTGACAAATACCTTTGCAAGCGATGTTGCTCTGGCTGTGCTTCTTCCATTAGAACGATAAATGCATATTGCTGGCGAACCCAGTACCATATTTACCAATGTTTCCAGAAGATCCTCCGGCTTTCTTCCAAGATGAATCTCCTCCGGGGCATCCAAATAACTTCTTAGCTTATCAATATGAGCAATAAAGCCCTTATTTCTCTTATCCTTTGAACTGCTTCTGACCTCAGATGTTGTATCCTCTTCGTCTGTATTCATTTCCCACACAATATCCTCTATCCAATGCTTTGCATAGATGACTCCATCCATGAGCATCGGTGCAAGATAATACCACCTGGCATCTTCCTTATTGTTACCCGAATCACCATACTTTTCTTCGATTATCGCAAGCTTCTCTTTCAGTTTCAGCCGTACAGATTTCTCTATTACTTCTAATGATTCATGATGATTCAATGACTCAATCGGTAAATACATATCAGAAAGTGTCTTTGAAGGATAAAGCAGTGCAAACAGGCTCATGCCTCTTACTTCTCCATTTGAAACATTAAACCTGAGCCTTGCCACCGGGTATCGTCTCGAACCTTCCGCAAAATACCCCGTATTCTTCTTATCCTGATTCTTTATCTGATGTACCAGTTTTCCAACTGTAAGTCTTTCCGCCTCATAGGAAACAAGCGCACCTATCATTCGTGGAACCATCTCCCATGCAGAAAATACAAGTATTTTTGAAAAGCCTTTGCTGTTTTTATATGCTCCCTGCATCTCATAATATGGCAGTGATGGAGGAATCCACAGATATTTTTCTGCACCGCCGGTAAATGCTTTTTCTTTCAGTGCCTCAAGCCTTGCATTGGTTTTCGGCAGTTCATCATATTTATTGATTTTATTGCGATTCAGCCACAAGAGACTTTGTTCTCTTTCACTTCCAAATTCATCTGGATATTTTGTATAATATTTTTCAATCTGCTCCTTAATCTTATACTTCTTCATAAATGACATAAGATACGGACAGCTCTTTGCATAATCTACAGGTAAAGAATGATTGGAATCTGTTTTTGACAGCAATCGTGACATCTGTATATAGGAGTTTATATCATTTTCATCTATCTGCAAATGATGCTTCACGCTGCTGTCATCCGTATAATCACCGGAATCCATGACAGATATACGCTCTGTCCTGCTGACTCCCTGATACATGGCATTTTCTGCTAATTCCTTCATACGGATAATTGCACTGTCTCCTGCTTTCAACTCACTTAGAGCATGTGAATAATTCTTCCACACTTCCTTGAATTTAATGTCTTTGACTTCATCATCAAAAAGAAAGTTCATAACCTGAAAAAACTCTGCATAATGCTCATCAAGCTGATTTTCATCTATCTCTTCAAGGGTAGAATACAATTTATATGGTGTAGCCGACAACAGAAGTACCCTTGTATCATGTCCACTAAGGAAACTGTGTGCAAGAATACCAAGCTCACTGTCATCGGATGACAAAAGAAACTTAAATCTCTGAAACTCATCCATGATTACCAGATCCGGCTCAAGCATAGATACACTGATTCTCGCAAACATCACACGAAGCTTATTCATCACATAGTAATTGGAATATGTAAGCTGTTTATTGTATCTTCTTTCATGCAAATGATTAAGCAGCATGTCCCTTATACTTTCATACTCCTGATAATTAAGGATTTTTTCTATCACATTTTGTGGATAGACACCCTTCGTCATCTTTTCGCATTCTGCCACACGATTTTCAAAGTTCCATTTTGCCCATCCATCCCATGCTTTTACAGCATCCATTATCATAAATTTTTCAAGAGAAGTTGCATGTCCTTTAAAATCCGGCATTCTCCTTAAAATGGCATACATAAGTGCTCTTTCCTGCACACTTCCACCTCCGGTGGTCATGCGGAAAGATGTTTCCGGTGTAAGTGGGATAAGCTGTATAAAACCTTCCTTTATCTGCGGATCATTTTCCTGCTCGGTAATCTTTAAATGCTGCATAGACAGTCTGGTATCTGATACTGAGCCGATGGTATTCTTTCCTGTTACATCAAGTTTTCTGATATTCTGATTTGCTATGTTCTGATTAGAGCAGATATAAATTACCTTAAACAGATCATCTTTCTCTTCGATTCTAAGTCTTGCTGTCTTTACAATTGCTCCTCTGGCAATAAGAGTTTTTCCCATACCCACTTCATCTGCTACAAGCACACGATTCTGATTATGCCGGAACAGATAATCCACTCTCTCAACAGTCGCTCTTTGAAAATCCTTCAGACCAGAGAGGGTGCGCTTTTCAATTTCATCTATATTAAATAGTGACATAACATCGCCTCGTTATCTTCTGATTTTCAAAGTATTACAAAAAGTCTCATACAGCTTGCGGAATTCGTCCGGTATAATATCCTTATCTGTAACCATCTTAAGCACATATCCGATATCTTTTATTCTTTCCGGCTCTTCTACAGATGTTTTTAACATCTTTTCATAGAGTGCTGGCATTGCATCACTCGAATTAGCAAAAAAGCCGGATTCGCCCATCTGCTTTCCTTCAAGCATAGATGCTACATAATCATCGCCAAGTACAAACGCTATGTACTCAACAAATGATGCCCTGTCTTTTACCACACTGTTTACTGCAGCACTTTCTCTGTCATCCGGGAAACCACTTGTAGGGATCATAATAATTCTGCGGATTGTATCATCACCTGATCTTGCAGTAATCTCATAGAACTCAGATAACTGCAATATCTCAAGTTCTGAAAACTCTATGTGTTCTGACAATATCTGCTCCTGCTTTGAATTAAAGGGCGATACTGTAATTGCACTATCAGATTCAATACCACTGAACTCAACCTCTATCTTATACTTTCCGACATTCTCATTATCTTCTTGAATTACAGCCTGCCTTTTCACTCGGCACAAGTCCTTAATTTTCTGCTCAAGCAGATTTCTATTGTCACTTTCTGTTTCCAAAACAGCATCCGCTACTGTAACCTGCTCAAATGGATTCTTTGCATCTCCTACCGGTCCACAGAATATATCCTCTAAGAATTTATCCCCATTCAGATACATATTCTTTGTACCAAGCCACAACATCATTTCAACATTTTTATTAATTGCAGAATAGGAAGCATTCATGGAACCAAGATACAGGTCAACATCTGAATATTTCCTTCTCAGATAGATTTTTGCATGAATATCCTGTTTCTTTTTATCTGCGAGTTCATCTGAAATTTCTTCCTCACCATCTATAATCTCATCCTTTAATGCATAGATGGTAAAATTATCTACATCTGACGCTTTGAGTTTTCCAAGCTCAGAACGTCTGGTAATAAGTGTTCTCTTACAGTCCGACAATGCCCTATCTGTAAGGTTAAAATCAGCAATCACACTTTCTGATAAAAACGGAGACATCACTACAAGCTCGTTAAATGTCGAATTGGCATTTCCTCTTTCCTTGCAGAATAGAATATCCTCCTGCATCCGGTAGGCATTTTTTCCAATACCAAGTGGAAGCACTTCAAAATTCTCTCCAAATATTTTACTATCAAGTGAAAAGGATACATCCTTAATGTCTTCACATAATCCACGAATCAGATTTCTTTTCTTTCCGGCATTATTGCTGGTATTATGCACATTCGTTACAAGATAATCCAGAAAATCACAGATTGCTTCTGTCTTTTTCTTCTGTCTGACATTTTTACTGCTATCCATTGCAAAGCTGATATCCCAGCTCCTGTCAAAAGTCAGATTTCTGCTCATTACCACAAAACGATATTTTTTATCTCCATCAGCGTTTACATATGCTAATACCCATGTTTTCGGATGAAATGACGGATATCGACCAAGCTGTCTATCTTTTGGAAGTGCGACCTCTACTACCATTTTCTCTAATAAAATAGATAGTGCAGTCGGTTTTGTTGGCACTTTAATCTGTCCTGCTTCACAAAACAGCACGATTTTATCTGATACCTTCTGCAATGCATTCAGCATACCAATTGGATTTTGCATAAGCTTACTATCTGTTTCTTCAGATAATCCAAAGCATATCGCCACAGCTGTGAGTGCTTCCAGGTCAAGTGAATATGTAGTACCTACTGCTCTGTCCAATCTATATCCGTCCGGAGGCATCAAAATACCGCTGTAATCCGTTCTATCTCGGTTTGAATCCGGTCTAAACATCAGCACTCACCTCCCCGGCATAGATGTCATTCACAATTCTTCTGGCATTTGAGAATCTGTAATCGAGCATTCCACCACCTACCCATTTTGAATGATCAAATTCCTTTGTTCTGCTTAACTTCGCTCTGGCTGCTCCTTTCAGGCTCCGTTCCCTCTTACGAATCAGTTCATCAGCCATATCAAAATCAGATGCCATAAATGCTGCTTGTATCCCACACAGAAAGCTCTTTGCCCTTGGATTGATCAACTGCAATTCTCCAAACACTGCATTCAGATCTACTGTCGCATTATGCCTTATATCCGGAAGCAACCTGCTCCATTCATCATTTGCGTATGTATTCTCACCTTCTGAAAGCATGATATTGTATCTTACTCTTGCCATATACACCAGATTATTAAAATCGCAGGCAAGCTTCATCATATATGCCAGCTTTTCACTTACTTTTTCTGATAGTTCAGCCGTTAAAGAAGCAAAATCATCATATTCATTCAAATCAATACGATTTTTCAACACATATGCCAAAAGAGACCCTTTCGTTGACTTCTGAATCTGCTTATCCAGATAGATTGCTTCCTCCTGCGTCAGCTCTATTGTAAGGTTGTCTCGCCAGTCATCATGATAAATCGGAAGATTCCAGAATCTAACATTACTGATATCTCCTGCATCTGAATCATCTCTCTCATTTTCTTCCGCATCATCATTTCTATTTCCCATGCGACTGACGGACTTCTGTTCTTTTAGTTTTACTGCCAATGAAACATACTCCTGTATAGACAGACCATACTCACAGAATATTCCAAATGTACGAATTCCATTCCAGTAGATATCTGATGGTTTTCTAGCTACCCAGCCCTTTGGCAAAACACGGGTTCCAATAACACCTTCTGCCTTGGGATCTGCTTCTAACAACCTGATGCCACAATCTTTTTCAGCAGAATCTATAGCTCTTAAAACTCTATTTGCATCCTTTCCATATCTGCCATCAACAGCTTCCCTTAGCACATATGGGACAATAAGTAAATACTTTGCTCTAGTCTGGATGGTTGAGGTCCCAGGAAAGAAATAATTAGCAAAAGCATCACGAACTATACCGATTCCAAGTTCATCGACTGCTCCCTGTTCACTCAGAAGGTTAATCACATCCAATGCCTTCTGCCTGTCTTCCTTTGAAAAATCTATCCATCCCAATTGCATATTGTTGCGCTCCCCACTTAACTGTTTATCTGATATTTATAATGAATTACAACTGTTCTCAGTATAGCATATATTGCTTTATTAAGTATCAATAATTTGCCTTATGAGAAGGTGGGGAAGAATGAGCCGGTGTGCATTGCGGATGAGGTGCCGTTTGATATTCCGGAGAGTTGGGAGTGGGTTCGCTGGGGAACATTGTCGGAATCAATTCAGTATGGCTACAATGCACCAGCACAAGAAAACGGACGAATAAAGATGATTATATTCTCTCCGGCTTATCTTTTCCCTGTTTTTCCTAATTGATTCTCTCATAATCTCAGCTGTTCATGAATGAGTAATTCCTTCCTTTAATCCGTTTTCCTTTCCTAAAAGTCAACTATTTATTCTAATATACCTCTTACAAGCTCGATTCAAAAACTCATAGTCATGTGTTACAACTATAATAATATATTTTTCTTCTGACAATTGTTTCATCAATTTTTCCACCTGACACATATGCCTAAAATCCAACCCACTGGTAGGTTCATCGAAAATAAGCAGCTTTTTTTCACCCATAACTGCCTGGCAAATAGCAAGCCTCTGTCTCTGTCCACCAGATAATATCATCGGATGATATTCTGCATACTCTTCCAAGTCAAATTTTTCAAGTAATTCCCTGATTTCTTGTTCAGAGACTTCTTCATTTGCAAGCAGACATTCATTTTTCACACTATCTGAAAACAACTGATGATTGACTTCCTGCATGACCATCCCGAACAGTTTGGTCCGGGCCTTTTCTGACAGCTTTTTCCCTTGATACAGAATCTCGCCGCCTTTGGGCTTAAGCAGACCGCACAAGCAATTGCAAAAAGTAGATTTTCCGGCACCGTTTTTCCCTGTGATACCGATGATGTCTCCCGCTCTTGCAGATAAACTAATATTCTGAAAAATCATCTGTTTCTTTCTCTTACATGAAAGGTTATAAATCTGAAGTACTGCGTCTTCTGAGTTTCCTGTAATCTCCGGGATCTGTATCTGTTCAGGAACGATACTTCTGAGCCCCATTTGTTTTCGTTTCAGATCAGACAAATCCTTAAACTCATCTGATGTAAATTCTTGTTCTATACGTCCTTCTTTCATATAAATAATTCTGTCTGCGAATTTCTGGATCCATGCCAGACGATGCTCTGCCACAACTACAGTATGTCCCTTCTCCTTAATTACCTTCATTCTTTCACTCAGCTTTTCCATCGCTGCTATATCCAAATTCGCTGACGGCTCATCCAGCACATAAATCTGCGGATTCATGGCATATACTGATGCAAACGCAAGAAGCTGTTTCTCACCACCTGACATGGAAAATACATCCCGGTCTTCCAGCTTCTCTATATCTAATTCATTTATTGTATTCTTAATTCTTTTTCGTATATATTCCGGTTCCACGCCTCTGTTTTCCAGGCCAAATGCCATCTCAGCATTAGAATTCGTATAAAAAAACTGAGTTCTTGGATTCTGAAAAACAGACCCTACAAGCTCTGCAATCTCATACATAGGCATCTCTGCAACATTTTTCCCGCAAACCGTAATCGTTCCATCTACGCTGACATCCCTTACAAAATGCGGAATCAATCCATTAATCAGTATTGTTACATTTACATTTTCAAACTTTATCATTTTTTTATCCCGCAATCACCACTATAAGTACTAAAATCATTATCAACCAGTCTGAAATTCCCATGTGAAGTGTTATTTCACTAGTCTTTTTTCCTGGGTTCTCGATTCCTCTTGCCACTGCCGCCGCTGCTATTTCATCCGATGTATTGACTGCAGACACGATCAATGGAACTACCGTACACTCCAAGCGGGATGCCCATGAGATATTCTGAAGTTTCATAGCAGCATTTATATGTACGAACTCCTCTTTCAAAGCTGGAAAATATCGAAGTGTCGTAGACATTGCTATGATAAATCCTTGTGGTAGATGCAGTGTATACATGGCAGCGATCATTTTCTGCATGGACGATGTTCGAAGCAGCAACAAACCTGCCAAAACACACGGCAGCATACGCAATGAATAATTAACTAAAACTGGAAACACCATATTCATCCATGTGGGACACTGCGGAAATACATACATTAGTAAAAGGTGGAAAGAAACAAGTAAAACGATACCTTTACCTGCCGCCTTATATAGTCCATATACCAGCATAAGCAGGAGAAATATGCCTGAAAGCATACTCCCCTGCTCAGAATATATGTGATAGGCTGCTATATGTGATATCCATGTGGATGCGGAAAAGCTTACGATTTTTATAATATAAAAGAGTAAGGCATACAGACACCATCTTAGAATTTCCTGCATAGGATCCTGATTCAAATTTCTTATATACAAATCGATTCCACGGTAAATGCAATAATATGGCATAAGTCCACTAATAATACTGATAACAGATAAAATAACAGATATTCCAAGCCTTTGCCCGCTTCCTTCGGTATAGCTCAGCAACACTTTCAGCCAGCTGTCTTTTTTTTCTGATACTTTTTTATTTTCCATCAAAGGTTTCCTTCCTGAATCGGTACTCTGCCGGAGACAGCCCCATCACACTTCGAAATGCAGATGAAAATTTTCCCGGATTTTCATATCCTACACTTGCGGCGATCTCCTGTACTTCTTTCTCTTTATCCTGTAACAGCATATTTGCAGCCAGATTCATGCGGTACCTCTTCTGATAAGAATAAATAGAATCTCCATAAACATCTTTAAAGCATTTTTTCATAGTTGTCAGTGGAATCTCATACATAGAGGAAAGTTCTTCGATGGTAAACCGTGTCTGAGGATCCCCTGTGATCTGCGCATGAATCCCTTTGATTTTTTCCATCTGAGTTTTGTAATAATATGGTCTGACTTCTTTCCTGTCTTCTACGGTCATCGTGTTTAAGTACAACAATAATTCCACGACTTTTATCTGATAATATTCTTTTGCTTTTGCAAGTTCCGGATGTGCCATGTTTTTCTGGTAAAATCCGGAAAGAATCGACTCAAGTTCCTTATCTCCCCGAATTACATAAGGTTTCTCTTCGGCACAATACCGGCTTCGAAGATTCTCAATGGATACGGAGAATCCCTGAAACAATTCATCAAGTGCCTTCTGAACTTCCACAACTTCCATGAAAATACTGACTCCATGATAATGCTTCAGAGGATAATAAGTTGTCCCTTTATGATTTTCTCTGTTATCCAAACGAAGTTCCTTTTCCTGCATAATACTGAACACACCAGGCTTTACCTCCATCTCAATTCTTCCCTCCCGGCAGTGGTCAATGCAGAATATTTTTCTGTCATTCTTCAATTCAAATTCAGATACACACTGTTCCATATGCATGTCTGAAAAGCAAATCATCACTCCGGGCAGTACTCGGTAAATCGTCATCACTCCTTCTCCTGTTGCATCATTCAGCATAAGAATCGAACAATTCTCATTCTGAATCACAGGCTTCACATTACTTCCAAGACTTGCAATTTCATTTATATTCAAATTTATTCTCCTTTCACATAGTGGTATTTCTTTGTGTTAGTTTTATCTAACCTTTTCTATTATCTTAACATGAGAATCGAGCATTATCCAGACCTGAACGGACGGCAATAATCCATTTAGGCAAAAATAAAGTTCCAGACTTATCATCTGAAACTTTATTATAAATCCAGCATCATTGCATTACTTCACACAACGGAAATATGCCATAGAACCGTCAACATGGATATCCGTTTCTTTATATAGTTTTTGAAGGATATCTCTCAGCTCTTTCTCCGTCTGAAATGGTGGAGAAAACCACCCTTTCTTTGCAAGAATATTTTTTACCAGCCAATCTGTCCGTTTCGATTTTCCCCTGATATAAAAACAGGCAATGAAATTGCCGCCTGGTTTCAAAACACGCTATATTTCATGAAATGCTTTTTGCTTGTCAGGAAATGCATGAAAACCATTCATACTGACAACAGTATCAACAGATTCATTTTCCATTTGCAGATTTCCCACATCACCCTGAATACATTTGATATGTGCATGACTACCAAGTCTTTTTCTGGCTTGTTCAAGCATATCCATGCTGTAATCAATACAAGTAATATGTGCATTTTTCAGCGAACTCCATTTGTTTTCCGTAAATACAGCAGTTCCAACCGGAACATCAAGAAGATTTCCTGAAAAGTCATCAGGAACATATGATAAAACTTTTCGTGCTATATCATTATCATCAGTGCCACTCCAAAATAACTTAATATACAGTTTGCTGAAAATATTTCTTTGCGTAAGAACATCGTCATATATATTTTTTGATGTTTCATAAGCATTTTGTATTTTGTCTGCCATATTACCCTCCAAATTTAATTTTAATTCTAAAAGCTTAAAACTATCGTTCTCTAATCTTCCTGACATTACGATTCATGAGGTGTCTTCCAATATGTCTATAAGCAAATGCTTTAAAGGCTGAAATTTCTTGATGATGTTCCTTCAACAGTTCATCTGGACAATCATAAACACCAAAATCCTGATTGATTCCCTCGCTCTGAATATAAGTATTGTTCCTATCAAATTCAATAATGAGATTTCTGAAATCCTTGACTGCTACTCCATAACCGCAAAATGCACCTGTACATTCCGAATTTTGTTCCTGTAACTTCTTTATGTAGGTTTTATCCAAAATGAAAGCTTCCAGTTCGTACCACTGATTTTCGAAATTAATTTCTACCCAGCTATGGAAAATACTTTTTGGAGCATTACGGTAAACAAACCCGGTCATAGCCCCTTTCTGCAATCTTTTATCAATCGTAAAACCATGTACTCTGCATGGAATATTGCAGGCACGTAAAAGTGCCATAAATAAAGTTCCTTTTGTATTACATTGTCCATAACCATCTGCAAGTACTTTTGAAGCTGAAATTCCGTCATCAATATTATATCCAAATAAAACATCATCTCTTACATAGTTGTAGATTGCCTTAATCCTTTCAAATTCACCCATTTCCTTCCATTTCATATTTTGAATAAGTTTTTGAATTGCCGGATTAGAAAAATCAACCATTCGTGTTTCCCTAAGATACTTATCTTTCATTTCCTATCGCCTTTCCCATAGGTTTTCTCACAACACAATGCATTCGCATACCTTTACGAATTTCAAATTTTTCTACTTTTAATCCTGCTTTTTTGCAACATTTTATGACCACATCTCTTGTTGGCACTTGGACATCTCCATGTCCGCATATATTTGCCAACGGCATTTCCAATGTATTCATTAGCCATACCAATACTTTATTGTCACTGGTCACATCTCTCAGTATCAATCTTCCATTTGGGCGAAGACATCTTTTCACACTGTCAAAAAATGCCTGTGGATCCGGATAATGATGGAAGCTCATAGAACAAATAATTGCATCAAATGAATCCTTTTCAAAAGGAAAGTTCTCACAGTCTCCTACAACAAATGTTGCATTTGAAATATTTTTCTTTTTTGCCTGTTCAATCATGGCAGGAGTCAGATCCAGTCCTGTATAATGTCGTTCTGGATATTTTTCTGCTAATAAAGAAATCATCGGAGCAGGTCCGCAGCCTGCATCCAATAAATCTCTAAATGGCTCCTTCTCTAATTCTTCCAGAATATCCGGATAATCTTCTTGCACATTTCGTAAATACCAGCATGGCTACTTTCATATCTTCCTGCTGCTTTTGTAAATTCTTTAATTGACAATTTTTTATATTCTTCATTTTTCATGCTTTTTCTCCAATCACAGTACCTTTTTCGCCTTGCATCCGCATTTCTTCATTCTTTTAATATAAGCATAAAACTGCTTATGTAATTCCCTCATTTCATCTGGTGCCTTCGTAGCATGTTGATACATAAATTTATCTCCAAAACTACTTCCAAATGTAACTGCCAGCATAATCGTCAGAAATGACAATGGCAAAAAGCGAAAAATATTCATTTTCCATGGTGACAGTTTACCCTTTTGTTTTCGCAAAAAGTTAAAATTTCTTTTCAGCCTTTCCGCTGTTTTCCTCATAATTTTCCATTCTTTTTCCACTTTCTCTGGATCGTCTGATTCATAATACGCATCTGCAATCGGTACCACCATAGCAAGATGACAAAGCTGCCATAGATGCATATCCGTTACTTTCTGGTATGGTATATGAGCATGCCTCAATATCTCTGAAAACTGCTTAGTTCTTTCGGATTTATTTCCTGATATTTCTGCAAATGTTGTCGGCTGAATCAACCTTGGAGTGAGTGCTGCATCAAGGATACCATCATCATTTATACTTCCGCCTGCTCCTGGAAAAGCCGGTAATATTCTCCCTTTTCCAACAATGTTTTCCCATTTATTGTAACTGTCCAGTGAATTTATCATTGTAACAATCGTATTACTTTTATTATTTTTCAATTCAGTAAGTGCTTCATACAGCTGGTTTTCCCGGACAGTAAGCAAGACAAAATCATAAATATCATCGTTTGGTAGTTCTCCAAGAATCCTAATTTCTGCCTTTATTACTTCCTGATTTTTCTTATATAGCAATCCATTATTTCTTAAAGCCTCAAATCTTTTTCCTCTGGCATAAATACTTGTATCATAACCGGCTTCTGCAAATAAAGCTGCATACAAGGAGCCGATCACACCAGCACCATAAATCAATATTCTCATAAGAATCATTCCTCTCCTCTTACCCCAGTGCCACATCCAAGATCATCATCAAACTAAATCCAAGTGCAAAGAAAAGCGTACCGATATTCGAGTTCTGTCCCTGAGACATTTCCGGAATTAGTTCTTCAACCACGACATATAACATGGCTCCTGCTGCAAAGCTGAGTAAATATGGTAATGCCGGGATTACCAGCTGTGCGACAAGAATCGTCATTACTGCTCCAATCGGTTCAACGACTCCTGAAAGTACACCTCCGAAAAATGCCTTTCTCTTACTTTCACCCTCTGCCCTAAGCGGCATAGATATAATCGCTCCTTCCGGAAAATTCTGGATAGCAATTCCAAGTGATAAAGCAAGTGCACTTGTTGCTGTAATCTGTGCATTTTCAGCAAGAAATCCTGCATACATTACACCAACTGCCATACCTTCAGGGATGTTATGTAATGTAACTGCCAACACCATCATCGTAGTACGGCCAAGTTTGCTTTTCGGTCCCTCTGCCTGATCACTTCCAACATGAAGATGCGGAATCAAATGATCAAGTGCGAGTAAAAACAATATACCAATCCAGAACCCAGCAACTGCAGGAACAAACGATAAAGTTCCCATATTTTCAGATTGTTTAATTGCCGGAATCAGAAGACTCCAGATTGAAGCCGCAACCATTATACCTGCTGCAAACCCTGCAAGTGCACGTTGCAGTAACTTGCTAAGTGTTTTTCTCATAAAAAACACGCATGCTGCACCTAGCGTTGTTCCAACAAATGGAATCAGTATACCTTCAAAAATATTTATTCGCATTATATTTTCCTTCCATATATGCTCGAAAAAATTCATTGGCAAAAATAATTATCTTCAGCGGTATAGTATTAGTTCTATAGCTTATTGATTATATTGCCTAATACCTAATATATGTTATTCTATAATCTTTCATACTTTCATTATGTTAGTTTTGACTAACTGTCTAGTATAAAGAAAACCGTGCAAAAAGCAAACTGTAATTTTACACGGTTCTCTTATGTTTAAGTATATCACTTACGTAATCATATAACAATATATTTCTTTCAACAATTTACAAAACTGGGCGGTGGAATTTACTCTTTCACACAATAATGTTATGGTTGTATCTCCTTCTGACAGCAGTACTGTAAAAATATCATATCTTCCAAAGGTGTAAATTCTACGTTTTTGCATTCGACTCTACGATTGCTGCATCAATCTTCTGAAAACGTTCTGTCAAATCTCTTTCCTCCTTCGTGTCATCTGATACAATACGGTTACCTTTACAGAATTATTTTCCCAAGCTGCCAGAATGCCACCGCACTCGCCGCTGCCACATTCAGCGAATCAACGCCATGTGTCATCGGAATTTTAACCGTATAATCACATAGCGCTATTGTCTCGTTTTCCAGTCCTTCACCTTCATTTCCAAGAATAACTGCCAACTTTTCTTCCTTCATCAGTTCCGAATCATCGATGCTGACCGAATCATCAGTCAGCGCAAGTGCTGCCGTCTTATAGCCAAGCTTTTTCAATTCTGCAATCGCCTGTTTTGGCCAGATTACTTCCCGCTTGCACCGCATTTCATTGCTATCCCGGATAAATGTCCACGGAATCTGAAATACGGTTCCCATACTCACTCTGGTAGCCCGTCTGTAAAGCGGATCACTGCATCCCGGACTCAGAAGTACCGCCTCCATATTAAGAGCCGCTGCAGACCGGAAAATTGCTCCTACATTTGTCGGATTCTGCACATTTTCAAGAATCGCAATTCTGTTTATCCCATCACACAGATCCTGAAATTTTCGAAGCGGTTTCCGTCTCATTGCGCAAAGCATTCCTCTGGTCAGTTTGAAGCCTGTCAATTTAGTCAGCACCTCAAAATCCGCTGTAAAAATCGATACTTTCGTATCATCAAATCTGTTCATAATCTGGCTTGTTTCTTCATTCTCTTCCATCTGCTTCTTTTCAACAAGAACAGACAATGGCTCATAACCTGCATCCAACGCTCTGCCGATCACCTTCGGACTTTCCGCAATGAACATTCCCTCTTCTGGGTGATCTTTATTCAGAAGCCGTGCTTCTGTGCATCTGGCATAAATATCCAATTCCGGCACATTAAAGTCTTTGATTTCTATTACGTTCAGCATTTCTTTTCCCCTGTTTTCATCCGTATATTTAATCTGATCACCTTTTACAGACCTTCGCGATACACCTTATTGATCGTTGCCTGCGCATGTTCCAATTCTTTTTTCTGGATAATTGCGTTCCGATCGCTTAGAATTGCCAGCATCTCATCCACCACATCTTCCGGTCGCGGATCTGATATGCGGTACAGATAGCCGAGCATTCTTGTTGCTGTATAATCTGTGTTCATCTGTTTATAAGCAATTTCCCTGCAAAGGCTGTCCGGATAGCCTTTCTGTTGCAGTGCTTTGTATAGTTCATCCTGTTTTGATTGTGCCATAAATTATTCTCCAATATAATGCTTTTTATTATTCTTCTCTTAAAAATATTGATTCCAACAATCTGCATCCCGCTGCCGTCTTAAAAATACGGGATTTCGCATTTTCAATCGACACTTTTGAAAAATTACTCTCACTTGCATTTACAAGAAAATCTGCCTCTATTAAAATCTGATAATCAATCCCATCTATATTGGTGTATGTATGATGATGTGTGACCAGCCAGATAATACGCTCCACTTTCTGTTCTGATACAGGCATTCCTTCAAAAAACTCCTTTACCAGCGGTTCACTTTCAAGTTCCTGATTTTTACCATTTGTGTTTCCATATTTTTCACGGCAAAGTGGACAGGATATATCATGCACCACAGCTGCAAGTTCAAGAATTCCCTGGGTGTTTTCATCCACACTTTCCTGCTCCCCTATCGTCTTTGCATACGCCCATACTTTCAGGAAATGTTCGATATCTCTCAAATTCCCCTGATAAAAATCAATCATTTTTTCAATGGCAACTGCTGTTATTTTAGATTTTTCGTCTTTCATTGCATTCTTCCTCCTGACTTCTTCTGATTTATCTTTTATAACTATAGCACACTTTTCATTCGCAAATCTATTTTTTGTATTCTAGTCTTGCACCTGCTGGAGTGCACCCATACCTTTTTGCAAGTTCGTATAATTTGCACGGACAAGTGCATTTCTGAAATACCACGCATTTTCCGCAAAAATATCATTGGTTGCAGAAAATCCAAGTGTCCTTAGATATTTGATGAAGAACACCGCCGTTGTTCTCGTATTGCCTTCCCCGAAGATATGGATTTGCCATAGCCTTGAAATGAATATCGCCAGATGATGGATAATCTCGTCCATTGACAGTCCTTTATAACTAAAGTCCTTCTCCTGCGAAAAATCATATTCAAGTGTGGCTCTCAGTTCTGAAGCACTGCCGTACATAACAGTTGCACCATCAAGCACCCATTCTTTCTTTGTAATGTTGTAATCTCTAATCTTTCCGGCGTGTTTATAAATCCCCTGAAAGAGTTTGCGGTGGATAGAGATATACTCATTCGGAGAAAATGAGAACGCTGTTTCAGAAAGAATTTCAGCAATACGGGACGAAACCTTATCTGCTTCTTCGGTACGCTCATCATCGGACAAATGCAAAGGTCTTTCCTCATAATAGCTGTCAATAAGACTCTGTGCTTCCTTCATCGTGATTTTGCCTTCAATATTCTGAATGGCTGTATCAATCAAATATTTAGATGGTTTGAGTCCGTCCACCGCCTGAAGTCCGATTGCGGTACTCCAAGCATATCCTTTATGAGCTTTATCCGGTTCAGACTCCCTTAAATATTCCTTAAACGGGTCTTTTTCCATATCCACTACCTCGCTTCATAGTTATTCTAATCAAAATTCTTTATTCAGAAAACAAACCGATTTTAGAAAACATTTTATGCAATC
>OOCW01001511.1_pt1 | contig 16182 bp, 17 predicted proteins | sample 1671201 | NCBI WGS metagenome assembly OOCW01 (sample SAMN06348132, study PRJEB24527) | human gut metagenome | biome: human gut; feature: ankylosing spondylitis patient; material: feces | host: Homo sapiens | place: China | collected 2015-10
TAATTTTTGAAGTATGTGGTTTAATAATATTTTAATTTTTCTTAAAGTATTTTATCAAAATATAGTAATAAAAAGGAAAAATAATATTTTTATAGAATATTCTTTATTTAAGGATAGGGGGGGATATCACATATGAAAAAGATTATTAACCAGAAAAAAATTTGTATGAAATTAGCTCATATACTAGAAGTTATTCTCGCACTAGTTGTAATAGTAACAGTAGCTTTAGGGGTAGTCGATACTTTAAGAATAATTTATAATGCATACATTGTAGATTTTAGTAATCCAGTGGAATATGGTCAATTAAATGATATATTAGGTAATATTTTAATGTTAGTTATAGGAGTAGAACTTGTAGCTATGTTATCATTACATAGACCTCTTGCTGTAATTGAAGTTTTATTATATGCAATAGCTAGAAAACTATTATTAATTCCTAAAACAAGCTCTATGTTAGATTTAGTATTAGGTGTAGTTGCTATTGCTGGAATATTTGCAATAAAGAAATTCTTCATAAAAGAAGATAAAAAAGAAGATAGTGAAACAACTAATTTAGATATGGTATATATTGATAAATCTCTAAAAGAAGCTAAGTAACAATCTATTATTAAACCTTTATATAAAATAAAAGGAGGCTTAATTTGAATATATTTAACAAACCAATTAATGAGATAATAAAATCTAGACATTCAGTAAGAACTTATGAAAATAATGAGTTACCAAAGGATGTTCTTAATAAAGTAAAAACTTACATAGACGAGATTAATAATAGCAAAGGCATCTTTGGTAATAAAATAAGAATTAATTTAATAGAAAAGAATGATAAAAATAAAGAAATTAAACTAGGAACATATGGAGTAATAAAAGGTGCTAATTATTATCTAACAGCAGCATATGATAAAAGTGATAACAAAGGTCTTTATGATATAGGATATTTACTTGAAAAGGTTGTATTATACTGTACTGATTTAGGACTAGGAACTGTATGGTTAGGTGGAACTTTTAATAAAAGTAAATTTGCTGAAGCTATAAATTTAAAAGACAATGAATCATTATCAATAGTATGTCCTTTTGGCATTGAAGCAGACAAAAAAACTTTGGTAGCTAAAATATTTGGTGTAAATACTAATAAAAGAAAAGATTTTACTAGTTTATTCTTTAAAGACAACTTTGATACAACCCTATCTTATAAAGAATCTGGAGAGTACGGTGAAGTTTTAGAAAATATTAGGCTTGCACCTTCTGCTCTTAATAAGCAACCATGGAGAATAGTAAAAGAAGATAAGAATTTACATATATATAGCGATGGTAAAATAGATATAAATAAAGTTGATATAGGTATTGCTTTATGTCACCTTGAATTAACTGCTAGTGAAAAAGGATTAAATGGAAAGTTTGAAATACTTAAGGATAAAGTAAGTGATAAATTTGAATATGTAATTTCTTGGATAGATGAGAATAATTAAAAATTATTTATTGAAAAGAGAAAGGCACCCATCAAAAGATAGGTGCCTTTATTTGGGCTAGCGTAATGCTTATACCTAGTATAAGCTTCCACTGAGATTTATTATATCAAAAATATTTAGAATGTGAATAGTTAATATAGATAAATTAAAAGTTATGGAGGTGTGAAATTTGAATAAATGCAAAATTAAAACGATAGGATTTATGATCCTTGTTTTATTACTATTGAGTTTATCCTTATTTGTTATTAAGCGTATTATATTCTTTTTTGTTGCGCGAACAGACTTTTCGGATTATATGGCGAGCATGGTCTCTATGATTATTTTAACAAGTATCATTTTAAGATTATCAAGAAAAGCAGAAATAAATCTTTCTATTTTTCCAGATAAATTCACAGTATCTTATATAAGTGTTTCTATTATTTCAGTTGTGCTATTTATTGCAAGCCCATCAAATTATAAGGATGGAATAGAACCTATTTTATTACTTGTATATTCAAGTATAGTAACACCCATTTTTGAAGAACTTATTTTTCGTGGATATATTTGGAATGAGCTAAATCAAATTTTTACAAGTGAATGGAAAACTTACATTATCACAACAATCCTTTTTGCTCTATGGCACTTGGGATATATTAGTTCTATTGCTTTTAGAGTAGAGGATGATTTGTTGAATGTGATGATATGGAAGGTCATCACAGGATTATGTTTTGGGATAGTATTAGGTGCTGTTCGTTTAAAAACTAGAAATTGCTATTCTACCATGCTATTGCATGGTGTAATGAATTTATTTGGTAGGTAAACTGACTATATTATAGAGATAAATATGAATTTATAGGAGGTTGAAATGGAAAATATACTAATTAAAGAATAACTTTTATGATAATGTAAAAAAATATATAGAATTTTAGGGGGAATAATGAAAATTAAAGGAGATAAGAGAGTAATAATATTAATATTTAGTGTTGCAATAATTATTTTCATATTATGCTTTACGAGGGGAATTGCATTGTGGTTCAATGGAATAAGTTATATTGCAAATAATACAAAACAATATAGTGATGAAGAAGGTCATACAATAGGAAATGAATATCAAATTTCTATTAACCTTTATGATTTGGAAAGTAATATTGGAAAAGAACTATATAATGATGGTGAGAGTAAAATTTATGTAAGTTGGATTGATAATACTGGAAGTTCAAATAGTGGAGGTTATAGAATTGGCTTTAGGTCTTGTGGAATATATTCACTAAATGGTGCAACATTAGTTTCAGGAGTTTGTCATGAAAATGTAGACAATAACTCATTCAGAACTTATATGTCTGCAAAAATGACAGCAAAATATAAAGATAATATTTATAATAGTAGTGTATTAGGCACAAGTGGATTAAATTATAAGGATGGAGATGAGTTTGCATTTTACATTTTTCCATCAGAAGCTTATGACAAAGAGGACGTATCCTTAGATGAAGATGGAATAGTAAAACTATCTATTAAAAATCTCTATAAAAATATATGGACTAAAAAATAATGAACAATTTTAATCTATTGCGAAGTAAAAGGGTAGGGGCTGTGCTCCTACTTTTTTTGTATCTATACTAACACCTAGCATAAGTAAAAATAGATTTACATATTATTTAAAGAAATATTGAAATATCAATAAAGTAAGGGAGGGTTATTATATGATATGCCCATTTACTGGAAGAAGTAACATGTCAAATGGAAACTTAAATAAACAGTGGTGGCCTAATCAATTAAACTTAGATATTCTTTGTCAAAACTCAAGTTTAAGTAATCCATTGGGGTGTAATTTTAATTATGCTGAAGAATTTGAAAAACTTGATTATTATGCACTAAAAAAGGATTTATATGATTTAATGACAGATTCAAAAGATTGGTGGCCAGCTGATTTTGGTAACTACGGGCCACTATTTATTCGTATGGCGTGGCATAGTGCAGGTACTTATAGAATAGGTGATGGTAGAGGTGGGGCAGGTAATGGTGATCAAAGATTTTCGCCATTAAATAGCTGGCCTGATAATATTAATTTAGATAAAGCTCGTAGATTGCTTTGGCCTATTAAACAAAAATACGGTGATAAAATTTCATGGGCAGACTTAATGATACTAACAGGTAATTGTGCTTTTGATATAATGGGACTTAAAACAATTGGATTTGGTGGTGGACGTGTAGATGTTTGGGAGCCACAAGATATTTATTGGGGAGATGGGGTGGATCAACAACTTCCTAGCAATAAAATACCAGGTACAAATACTATTGAAAATCCACTTGCAGCAGTTCAGATGGGACTTATTTATGTAAATCCAGAGGGACCTGATGGAAAACCTGATCCACGTGGTTCTGCCAAAGATGTTAGAGAAACATTTGCTCGTATGGCTATGAATGATGAGGAAACTGTAGCACTTATTGCTGGTGGTCATACCTTTGGTAAATGTCATGGTGCAGCTTCTCCTACATTTGTTGGTCCTGGACCTGAAGGTGCTCCTATTGAAGAGATGGGACTTGGTTGGAAAAATAGCTATAAAACAGGCAAGGGACCTGATACAATCGGTAGTGGAATTGAAGGTGCATGGAAGCCACATCCAACAAAGTGGAATATGGGTTATTTTAAAGTATTGTTTAAATATGAATATGAACTAGTAAAAAGTCCAGCTGGAGCCTATCAGTGGATTGCAAAAGATGTGGATGAAGAAGATATGATTGAAGATGCTCATGATCCATCTAAAAAACATCCACCTATGATGACAACAGCTGATTTAGGTATTCGTTATGATCCAATATACAATAAGATTGCTAGAAATTATATGGAAAATCCAGATAAATTTACTGAGGATTTTGCACGTGCTTGGTTCAAATTGACACATCGTGATATGGGACCGATTTCTAGATATCTTGGTCCAGAAGTTCCGAAAGAGAGATTTATATGGCAAGATCCTGTTCCAGAAGCTGATTATGAATTAATTAATAAAGAAGATATTAAATATCTTAAAAATAAAATTTTAGAGTGCAATTTGTCAGTATCAGAACTTGTTTATACAGCTTGGTCATCTGCGTCCACATTTAGAGGTTCTGATAAACGTGGTGGTGCAAATGGAGCTAGAATTGCCTTAAAACCACAAAATTCTTGGGAAGTTAATCAACCTGATCAATTAAATAATGTTTTACAAGTTTTTGAAAAAATAAAATGTGACTTCAACAACTTACAAGCAATGTCTGCTGTAAATAAAAAAGTATCTTTAGCAGATTTAATTGTCCTTGGAGGATGTGTGGGAATTGAAAAAGCAGCAAAAAGAGCAGGATATAAAATTAGAGTTCCTTTTACTCCAGGCAGAACAGATGCATCACAGGAACAAACTGATATTGAATCATTTTCTGTACTTGAACCAAAAGCAGATGGATTTAGAAACTATATGAAATCAGGATACTTAGTATTACCAGAAGAGTTATTAGTGGATCGCTCCAATCTTTTAACTTTAACTGCTCCTGAAATGACAGTTTTAATAGGTGGTATGCGTGTATTAGATGCTAACTATAAAAAATCTCAGTATGGTGTTTTTACAGATAGACCAGGAGTTCTTACGAATGATTTCTTTGTAAATCTTTTGGATATTAATACAGTTTGGAAGCCTACTTCTAGTGATGAAGAAATATTTGAAGGATATGACAGAGAAACTGGTAAATTAAAGTGGAAAGCAACACGAGTTGATCTTATCTTTGGTTCTAATTCTCAGCTTCGTGCCATTTCAGAAGTCTATGCAAGTGAAGGTTCTCTATGTAAATTTATAAAAGACTTTGTATGTGCTTGGAATAAAGTAATGAATGCAGATCGTTATGATGTGAAAGGAAAAAATTAAATAATTAAGGGGGTATGTGTTTTCATACCTCTTTTTGTATTTCAAAAATATTAGTTGATAGTATTTTTATATGGTGTAAAACTATAATAAAAGCCACTTTAGAAATAATATTAAAATAAATTAAAATTTTTTAATTTGAATCTCATCTTAGTTTCATGAAAAGAATAAAACCCTATTATATAATTATATTAGTTCTAAGGCAGAAGGAAAAAGGAGTGATTGTAAATGAAGAAAATCTTAATAGTCGAAGATGAATCCAGCATTTCTGATTTTGTAAAATTAGAATTAGAATATGAAGGATACCAAGTATCCATTAAAGAAGATGGCAGAGAAGGACTTAAAGAAGCACTAGAAAATGATTACGACCTTATAATATTAGATATTATGCTTCCATCCATGAATGGATTTGAAATATGTAGAAGGTTAAAAAGAGAAAAAAATACTCCTGTAATAATGCTTAGTGCAAAAGATAGTGTAACTGATAAGGTTAATGGTCTTCAAATTGGAGCAGACGATTATATTCCAAAGCCCTTTGCAATAGAAGAACTACTTGCTCGTATTAATGCAATTTTTAGAAGAGTTGATAACCTAGATAACTATATAGTTAAGTTTAAAGATCTTGTAATAAACAGAAATTCAAGAACTGTTTCAAGAAATGATAAAGAAATAAATTTAACTAATAAAGAGTATGAGTTATTAATGATATTAATAGATAACAAAGATAAAGTTGTTACAAGAGATGAATTGCTAGAAAAAATATGGGGATATGAATATGAACCAGAAACTAATGTTACAGATGTATATGTTAGATATTTAAGATCAAAATTAAATAATGAAAATAAAGAAGAGTATATTCAAACTATTAGATCAGTTGGCTATATTATGAGGAGCTAAAGTATGAAAAGTAAAAAGCTTCCTATATTTTTAGAAATAACAAGAAAATCCTTTTTTGTAATAGTTTTAATCTTAGTAATATATGCAATAGCTCAATTAATTATATTTGGCACATTTACAAATGATTATGAAAGAGATTTATTAACAAATACCTATCAATCTCTTTCAAATTTGTCTGAAAATGTTAATAATGATATTTCACAAAAAAGATTTTATGAATATCTAGAAGAATTAACTGCCGATGATTCTGATGAATATATTAGAATTTATTCTAATGATGGGATATATTTTGAAACCAAGTCAGATGTATGGCAATATATTAAACCTAACTATAAATATGATCAGAATAAAGTAGAATCTAAATTTATTGAGTTTGAGCCCTATATGATAATGACAGGTAAAATACAAATAGATAATTCTGAATATCTAATACAAATAATTAGGGAAAATGATCTATTTGATGACTTTATTGAAGGATATCTACCAACCTTAGGACTTACTTTAATTTTAGGATTAATCTTAAGTGCTATAGGGGCTATGTATGTTTCTAAAAACTTTATAAATAGGCTTAGAAATTTTATAACAACTATGAATGAAATAAAAGAAAAAGGATTTAATACAAGAGCAGAAGTTTCAGGATTTAATGATGAAATAGATAAAATGAAAATTGTTTTTAATTCAATGATGGACGATTTAGAAGATGCCTTTGAAGATCAAAGTAGATTTGTCTCAGATGCTTCACATGAATTAAAAACACCACTAACAGCTCTACAAGGACATCTAAATTTGATTAAAAGATGGGGTAAAAACGATAAAGAGCGATTAGAAAAGTCAATAGACATATGTTTAAATGAAGTTGAAAGATTAAAGAAGATAGTAAATGATATGCTACTATTATCTAAAACTGAAAAAGAAGAAGTGGATTTAAGTAAAATTGATGAAATTAACCCTAAAATAATAATTGAAGAGGTAATAGAACACTATAATGTATTAAATCCAGATGTAAAATATATTACTTCCATTGAAGATAATATTAAGATGAAAATTGATCCAAATGACTTAAAACAACTACTAATTATATTTATTGATAATTCAATTAAATATAACAATAAAGAAAATATAGAAATTGAAATAAAATTAAGACATTTAGATAATAAGGTAAATCTGGAGATAAAAGATAATGGTATGGGAATACCTAAAGAGGAACTTAATAATGTTATGAAAAGATTTTATAAAGTTGATAAATCTAGAGTTAAAAATAACTCCTTTGGAATTGGCTTATCAATAGCAAGTAGAATTGTAAATAATTATAATGGCCAAATTTCTATTGACAGTGAATTAGACAAGTATACAACAATAAGTATATATATTTAATAAAAAATTTAAAGAGATAATTTATGGAGGATGAGATAAAATGAAAAAAATATTATTAACAACAATTATAATGGGAATGGGTGCAGGATTAATAGGATGTACTCAAGCATCACAAAATAGCGCTCAAACAGCACAAAATAATACTCAAACAGTACAAAGTAATGAAAGTGTAAATACACAAACTAATAATACAGTAGCTAAGGAAAATAAAGGTAGCAAAATAACTTTAGATGAGGCAAAGAAAATAGCTTTAAATCATGCAAACTTAACTAGCAAAGAAGTTTCATTTATAAATGCAGAAGCTGATATGGATAATGGTGTAGAATTTTATGACATAGAGTTCTATAGCAATAATAAAGAATATGATTATGAAATATCTGCAGCTGACGGAAAAATAATAGAGTACGATTATGATGTGGAAGGTTATGGTAAATCTACTAATACATCACATAATAATACATCAAGTACTAATAAGCAAAATAATAATAAAACAAATAATAATGCTGTAAATACTAATAAGCCAAATACTAATACTAACTCAAATACAAGTTCAAATAAAATAAGTGCAGATAAGGCAAAGAAAATAGCTTTAAATCATGCAAACTTAACTAGTAATCAAGTTTCATATGTACAAGTAGAGGCTGATTTTGATGATTACACTCCAAGCTACGATGTAGAGTTTTATTACAATAATGTAGAGTATAGCTACGAAATAAATGCAAATAATGGAAATATAATCAGCTTTGAAAAAGATATAGATTAATATAAAAAATGAATTATAAAAAGGGATGCTGTAAACTGCATCCCTTTTTTAACAAAATCTAAGTTGAATCTTTTTTATAAGTGAATTAGACATAAATACACCTATCAATCCACCTATCATATTTAAAGCAATATCGCTAATACTAAATACCCTACCGAAAATTACTAATAAAGCAACTTGTATGATAACTGTAAGTAAAAAGCAAATTAACAAAGTATCTTTTGTACTACCTTCAAAACAGTAAAATGAAAAGAAGCTTAGTGGCATAAATAATAATATTTTTCCAAATAAACTTGATGTATTAAGAGTTAATATCATTAATACAGATATAACAAATCCAACCAAGAATAGCTCTTTAACAATAAAAGTATTATTGTGTTTCGTATTTATTAAGATTCTTAAAAATATGTACATAAAAATCAATGTAAATATAATTGATAAATCTAATGATAATAAGTCTTTCATAATAATTCCTTTCTATAAATTTCTATAAATCATATATTCATTATAACAAATATTTCATAATTTATAAAAATACTTATCTAAACTTATTAAAAAAAGAGGAGAAATAAGATTCTCCTCTTATAATTTAGTAATAATAAGTTATTGAGCCTATTATGCCTATAATTATAGATACAATAAGTACTCCTATTGCTGGAATAATAGCCAATACTATTGGAAGAATTAAATTTGTTCCCCCTTTTTATATTTTATCTACTAATATACCTATGTTTATATACACAATATTATGTGAATAAATTCCCGATTAAAATTCCACAATAGTTACCAATGACATAGCCTAAAGTACCTATAAGCATTATTGGAGCTATAAGTTTTGACCAAGATTTTGAAACTGCCATGGCAGCAGCAGTAGTTGGACCTCCAATACATGCATTAGATGCTAGTATGGCATCTTCTAAATTAAACTTAAACATTTTAGCACCTAAGAAAGTTACTATCATATTTGATGAAACTATAATTAAGCAGAAAACTAATAGTAGTGGAGATTTAAAAAATATAGATACGATAGAAGCTGGTGCACCTATTACCACAAAGAATAGATAAATTAAAAATGTACCTATTTCTTGAGCACCTCCAAGTTTTCCAAAGAAGTCTGGTTTAAGTGTTGCACATGTCATTGTAAGTGTAGTTATTATTAAATACTGATTTCCCAGTAAAGTATTAGTTATCTTTAAAAATATATTTGATGTAGGAATATTATTTGATAAATAAGTAGCTAAATTACTTGAAATTGCAACTATTATAAAAGCACTACCTATAGATAAAGCTATATCTTTTAGAGATATTTCTTTAGCACTCCAATAAGATGATGCAGGTGTTTCACCTTCTTTTATATCCATAGCTTCCACTTCTTTTATATGTGGATGATCAAATAATTTTCTAAATAAAGTCATAGAAGGTATGGCAATTAATACGAAGAAATAAAGTGCCATAAGTAAGTTATCAGAAACAACTGCAGCTGAAATTACTTCTGAAGCTATATCAAAAGAACTTGCTATAGCAGCCAAATTAACACTTCCACCTATATATGTACCAGTCATAACTCCAGCTAAATGACCTAAAGAAGGTATATGATCATTTAAAGCTATATAACCGATTGTAGCACCAATCATAGTACCAACAGAACTTATAAGGAATAAGATAAGAATACTTCCACTTTCATTACATATTTTTGACACATTGCATTGATATAAAAGCAGTGTAATAGCTAGAGGAACTGCGTAAGTCCATACATTATCATAAACAACAGATTCCGTTGGAATTATATTTAAATTTGAAAATAAAAGAGCACCTACCAAAGCAATAATCATACCAGAAACTTTAGATGCCCAGTCGTATTTTTGCTCTAAATAAATACTAAAAGCAGCCCATCCAGTAATAAAGGCCCATAAAGCCCAAATATTATCTGAACTAATTAATGTTTTCATACAAACCTCCAAGTTAAATTATGTTTTTTATCATAAATGAGACAATAATAAATATTATATTATTTATTATAAAGAGTGACAATAAGGGGAGAGAGGAAATGTTTAATTTATTTATTTAAATACTTTTATACTTTACTTGAAATTTTTTTATCTTTAATATAAATTTTAATTATGAAGTAAATAATGAAAAAATTGTAAATTATCGAGGTGATAAAATGAGAGCAGAAATAATTACAGTGGGAACAGAAATTCTTCTTGGAGATATACTAAATACTAATACTCATTATTTATCTAATGAGTTGGCTAATATGGGTATTGATATATATTATCAAACAACTGTAGGTGATAATGAAGAAAGACTTTTAAATCAATTAAATGATAGTTTAAAAAGAAGTGATTTAATAATATTAACAGGAGGTCTAGGACCAACACAAGATGATATTACAAAGGAAGTTTGTGCAAAATATTTAAATCTACAGATGGAGCTTCACAAAGAGTCTTGGGATAAAATAGTAGAAATATATGATAAAATGAAAAGAATACCAACAGAGAATAATAGAAAACAAGCTTACTTTCCTGTAGATTCAACAATACTACCTAATAAATATGGCACAGCACCAGGATGTATTATGCAAAAAGGTAATAAAACTATTATAGTAATGCCAGGCCCTCCAAAGGAAATGCAGCCCATGTTTGATAATTATGTTAAGCCATTTTTATTAAAAGATAATAGTTATGTTTTAAAATCTAAGGTTCTTAGAATTATAGGGGTTGGGGAATCCAAAATTGAAAATGATTTATTAGACTTAATAGATAAACAAACAAACCCTACAATAGCTACTTATGCAAAAGATGGAGAGTGCACAGTTAGAATAACAGCTAAGAGTAAAAATATAGAAGAAGTAGAAGATTTAATATTACCAGTATATAAAGAAATTAAAAATAGATTTAAAGAGAAGGTTTATGGAGAAGATGAAACTACTATAGAAGATGAGGTAGCAAAGCTTTTAGTTAATAATAACTTAAAAATTGCTGTGGCTGAGTCCTGTACAGGAGGAATGGTATCTTCTGCATTAATTAATTATCCAGGAATATCATCAGTATTTATGGAAGGTTGTGTAACTTATTCTAATGAAGCTAAGATGATGAGTCTAGGAGTAAAAGAAGAAACTCTAAATACTTTTGGGGCAGTAAGCGAGGAATGTGCAAAAGAAATGGCAGAAGGAGTATCTAAAAGACATAATACTAATATAGGATTATCTACAACTGGAATAGCTGGACCAGAAGGTGGTAGTGATGATAAACCTGTGGGGCTTGTTTATATGGGAATTACCATAAATAATAAGACAATAGTAAAAAAATATGTATTTAATGGAGATAGACAACAAATTAGAAATAGAGCTTGTAAAACTTTATTAAATGATTTAAGACTAGAATTATTAAATATATTATAGAATTTGGAGGAAAAATGATAAAACATATATTTTGCGACTTAGATGGGACACTTTACAATAATGGATTAAGGGATGAAGATGTAAAAGCAATAAAAGAAATAGAAGAAGATGGAGTAATTTTTCATGTGGCAACGGGAAGAGTATTTAAACAAGCATATAAAATGATAAGTGATAAATTTAAACTAAATGGTTATTTTATTTGTGAAAATGGATCATTTATTTTTGATAAAGATAAAAATCTTATTTTCAAAGAGCCTTTAGATGATTATTTAGTTAGAAAAATCATAAATACCTTTGATTCTAATACATCTCATATATATTTAAAATATAATGGGGATATAATTTTAAGTGATGGAGCAAAGATTTTTGAGTATTATAGTAATGACTATATTGTTGATAAAGAAATATTCAAAAGAGAGAGTTTTGACAACTTAGTGGGAAATGTGGGAATACTTTCAGAAGATATGGATGAACTTAAAAGATTAGAGTATTTTTACAAAGATAAATTTGGTGAAGTATGTGATGTTTATTTATCAGGACCTTATACATTAAATATAGTTCCAAATCATGTGTCTAAACGTCATGCAATAGAATATATATGTGAAAAGTATAATGTATCTCTTGATGAAGTGGCCACTATGGGAGATTCTCCTAATGATATTTGTATGTTGAAGGGAATTAAACATAGTTTTGCTATGAATAAGAGTAGTGAAGAAGTAAAAGAAAGTGCATCTTATACAGTAAATAATGTAAAAGAAGGAATAGAAATGATAAAAAAAATAAATAGGACTATGTAGTTAGTCCTATTTATGATATACAATCTTCTAATATATAAGAATTTGCTGTATTTATTAATATTGAGTCAAGAACGTGAGCTATGACTACATTACAAACATATGCTGAGTATTTTAAATCATTTTCATAGCTTATGCCAGAAGATTTATATTTTTTATATAAAGTATGAAAAAATTCTTCTACAGTGTGATCAATTTTATGATTTAAATCGAAATTGGAGAAATCCATTTCCTTGGCATAAGAAGCCAGCTCTTTTTCATAAGTCATATGTTTATTCATACTATGAGAAAACTCCCAACGTTCACTATGAGGAGCAGTGAAAAAATCACATAAAAAATGACATATAACACCTAACTCTTGACTTAGTTTACTTATGGAAAAATATTTCTTTAAAGAGTCTAAACTTAATTGGCATAGATATTTGATTTTTTCAAAAACCATAGATAAAGATTCTTCTAAATAATGTTTATTAAGTACATATTTTGAAGAAATATCTGGTTTTATATTTCCATAAATAAAATTTTTTTCACTAATAAAAAAGGTCTTACTTGAATCTAGGTTGTTTAATACATTTTTAGATATAATAAAATGTGTGCTCATTAACATTATTTCACCTCATAAGTTTTATGTATAGTTAAAATTATATATAGATTTAAATTTTTTTAATTAATAATAACTATCTATTAAATAGTATCAACAATAATAAATAAATTCAATATGATAATCATTCCAATAAAAATAAATATTTAAGAATAAAGGAGACAAGAAAATGAAAAAAGTATTAGTTTTATTAGCTGATGGATTTGAAGAAATAGAGGCCTTATCAGTAGTAGATGTGCTTAGAAGAGCAAATGTAGATTGTAAAATGTGTTCAATTGATGAAGAATATGTGAGAGGAACACACGATATAATAGTAAAATCTGACTGTAATATAAATAATATTAATAGTGATGAGTATGATGCAGTAGTATTACCTGGAGGATTGCCAGGAGCAGATAATTTAAAAAGCGATTCTGTAAAAGAACTAGTAATAAAAATGAATAACGATGGTAAAATTGTTGCAGCAATTTGTGCAGCACCTGAAACATTAGAGTACTTTAATATACTTGAAAATAAAAATTGTACATCTTATCCAGGATTTATACAAGAAAGAGATAAGGTTAATTATGTAGAAGATGAGCTTGTAGTAGTAGATGGTAATATAATAACTAGTAGAGGTCCAGCAACTGCTTTAGTATTTGCTTTAACAATACTTAGAGAGCTTGACTGTATAAATGAAGTTGAAGATATTCAAGAAGGAATGTTGATAAATTTATACAATAAATATTCAAAACAATAGGAGCAAAGAGTAAATATAGAAATAAAAAAGTTAATATATTAAAAGTAAAGGATGGCTAATTTTAAATAAGTCATCTTTTTTTATTAAAACTATATGATAGCATAGAAATTTAATATGTTAATATATTTGAAATAAATAATATTTAAAATTTTATATAGTATTTGTTATAATATATGTCAGAATTAGAATAAGATTAATAAAAAGTCACACATGGAGGTAAAAATGGGCTATTTATACATATTACTAGCTGGATTATTCTGGTCTAGTATAGGACTATTTACAACAAATTTAAACAACATAGGTTTATCAACAGAGGAAATAAGTTTTTTAAGACTTTCCATGGGATGTTTGATTTTAGTATTATATGCAATTATAAAAAACCCTAGTTTATTAAAAATATCTAGAAAAGGTTTAATTTATGCAATTATTATAGGTATACTATGTCAAGGTTTATTTAATTTTTGTTATGTAAGCTCAATAAAGAATGCAGGAAGTGCAGTTGCAGCAGTATTACTTTATACTTCACCAATATTTTTAACAATTTTTTCAAAAATAATATATAAAGAAAAAATAAATAAGATGAAACTGTTATCACTTGTTATATGCGTTGTGGCAGCTATACTTGCTGTTACAGGAGGAAGTTTAGATTTAAAAGGAATTAGTACTTTTGGAATTATAAGTGGAATTATGTCAGCTATACTTTATGCATTAATGCCAATAATAAGTAAAAATATATTAGATGAAGTAAATAATTTAACAATAATAATATATTCATTTTTAACAGGAGCACTATTTTTCGTAGCTAAAGTAGATTTTGGAAAAGTTAGTGCAGGTATAACAGATGTTTATGTAGTTATAAATATAGTAGGTTTTGGATTATTAACAGGAGCACTTGCTTATATTTTCTATACAATGGGTGTAAAAAGTGGAATAGAACTTTCTGTTGCAGGAGTAATAGCATCTATAGAATTAGTATTTGCACAAATGATTGGATGGATAATTATGGGCGAATCTTGCAATATAGTAAAAATAATTGGAGTTTGTTTAATGGTTATATCTGCATTAATAGCTTTTAAAAGCTCTAGTGAAAATACAAAAACTATTGAAATGGATGATGAAAATTTACAAACTATAGAAACAAATGATAATATATAACTATAAATTAAGTCCTCATAGAATTTTACTATGAGGACTTTTGAATTTGATTATTTATGAAAGTGATTATTTAGACGGTAAGTATTTTATACCTTGGTAAGAATCTCTTGCTTTCATAGTATCATCTATGGCATTTAATACTTCCCATTTCTTTAAAGACCAAAGAGGTCCTACTAAATCTTCTTTTTTACCATCTCCAGTAAGTCTATGAATAACCATTTCTGGAGGAAGGATTTCTAATTGATCACAAACTAAGTTTACATATTCTTCTTGTGTCATTAAACTCATCATATTTTTTTCTAACATTCTTGCCATTGGAGTGTCTTTTATTACATGAAGTAAGTGAATTTTTATTCCATGTACATTTAAGTCTGCTACAGCTTTAGCTGTTTCCATCATCATGTTATAATCTTCTCCAGGAAGCCCATTTATAATATGAACAACTATTTTTATATTTTTAGCTTTTAATTTTTCTACACCTTCTAAGAAAGTTTTATAATCATGACCTCTATTTATTATTTTTGAAGTAGAATCGTGAATCGTTTGAAGTCCAAGTTCTACCCATAAATTAGTTCTTTCATTTAATTCAGCTAAATACTCAACAACATCATCTTCTAAACAGTCAGGACGAGTTGATATAGATAAACCAACAACATCATCTTGAGCTAAAATAGTCTCGTATTTTTCTTTTAGAACTTCCAGTGGTGCATAAGTGTTAGTATATGCTTGGAAGTATCCTATATATTTGGCATTTGGCCATTTTTTTAGCATCATTTCTTTTATTTCATTAAACTGTTTTATTAAATCATCTTTTGGATTACCTGCGAAATCTCCTGAACCTTCTTTAGAGCAATAAGTACATCCACCATAGGCTACTTTTCCATCTATATTTGGACAAGTAAATCCTGCATTTATAGAAACTTTAAAAATTTTCTCACCAAAAGTATTTCTTAGATAGTAATTCCAAGTATGATATCTTTTATTATTATCAAAAGCATATTTGAACTTTGTCATTTCATCACCTTTTTCCTATGATTTATACCTAGTTATATTAACATAAATTTTTATTATATACAAATTTCTATAAATAATAATTACATATATAAATATTTTTAGAGTAA
>OOCW01001514.1_pt1 | contig 16156 bp, 19 predicted proteins | sample 1671201 | NCBI WGS metagenome assembly OOCW01 (sample SAMN06348132, study PRJEB24527) | human gut metagenome | biome: human gut; feature: ankylosing spondylitis patient; material: feces | host: Homo sapiens | place: China | collected 2015-10
TCAACACCAAAAACATCAAAATTACCTTCAAATTGTGTATTTCCACATAATTCTTGTTAAAAAAATAAAAATGGTGAAGATGCAAAATCTTCACCATTTTTACTTATTAATAAGTTAATATTTCAACACCAGTTTCAGTTACTAAAACTGTATATTCCCATTGAGCTGAAGGATAACCATCTTCAGTTAAAACAGTCCAACCATCAGCTTCATCAATAAATATATCAGGACTACCCATATTTATCATAGGTTCAATAGTAAATACCATACCAGGAACTAATAGCATTCCAGTACCTTTTTTACCTACATGAGAAACAAAAGGAGTTTCATGGAATTCAAGGCCTATCCCATGTCCTCCAAATTCTCTAACAACAGAGTAACCGTTAGCTTCAGCATGGTTTTGCACTGCTTCTGCTATATCACCTAAGTATCCCCATGGTTTTGCTGCTTCTAAGCCTTTATCTAAACACTCTTTTGATACTTTTACTAACTTTTCTAAGTCAGGATGTACATTCCCAATCTTAAACATTCTAGATGCATCTGAGAAATATCCGTTATATATAGTAGAAACATCTACATTAACAATATCGCCTTCTTCTAGTATTATATCTTTACTAGGAATACCATGACACACTTCATCATTTACAGAAGTACAAACGCTTTTAGGATATCCCTGGAAGTTAAGTGGAGCTGGAATTGCACCTTGTGATACTGTAAAGTCATGAACTATAGTATTGATTTCTTCAGTTGACATTCCGGCTTTAATGTTTTTGCTTACTAAATCTAAAACTGCAGTATTAATAGCACAGCTTTCTTTTATTTTTTCAATTTGTTCAGGTGTTTTGATTATACTTCTAGGTGGAACTACATGGCCCTTTAGTCTATATGAGTTTATTTTTTCATCAAATTGCAAATGACAATTTTTATATTTTTTATTACTACCACACCAACAGTGGTCATTTCTATTAAGATTCATCTTTTTATCTCCTTGTATCTATTTGTATATTTTCATTATAGTACTTTATTAATAAAAATGAAAACTATTAATATAATTAATTATTTTAATATATAAAAAGTGAAATAATATTTTATATTAGTAATTTTATATTTTATAATATAATTAAAAGAGTGTGAAAGGGAAATATTTATGAATAAGTATCTGTCAAAGAGAAAAAAGTATGTATATACTTCCTTTGAGATTATAGGCATATTATTAATTTTTTACTATTTAATATTGAAACTAATGTTTGGATCTGTAGCTTTTTCTAGTGCGTTTTGTATGCTAGGGATAGTTTTACTTGTTTATGGATATGTTAAGTTAAAATTTAATATAGATATTTGGGGACATATTCCTAAAATATTTAGAATAATAATTATAACTTTATTTACTATAGGATTAGTAATATTTATAAGTATTGAGAGTATTATAATTTATAATGGATATCATCATGATGATGAAAAACCAGATTATTTAGTTGTTTTAGGAGCTGGGTTAAGAGGAAATAGCATAAGTGCATCATTGTTATATAGATTAGAAACAGCGCTAGATTTTCATGAGATGTATCCAGATGTTAAAATAGTAGTATCTGGTGGACAGGGAAAAGGAGAAAACATGGCAGAAGCTTTAGCAATGAGAAATTTTTTAGTTGATAATGGTGTTGATCCAAGTTTAATTATAATTGAAGATAAATCAACAAATACTTATGAGAATTTTTTATATACTAAAGATGTTTTAGAAGAAGAGACTGGAAAAGAAGATTTTACAATAACCATAATATCTAACAACTTTCATATGTATAGAGCTAAGTTTTTAGCAAAGGAAGTTGGATTTAGTACCTATGGTTATCCAGCACCGTCACATAAAGCTTCAGCATTGGTGTTTTATGTTAGAGAGTTCTTTGCAGTAATAAAGGCATATATATTTAAGCAATAATTAGTAGACTAGAGACGTAAAAAAATACGTCTCTATTTTTAAATATAAAAAAATAGGGGGAATAAAAATGTATATTATAGAGACTAATGATTTGTGTAAGTCTTATGGAAAAAATCGAGGAATAATAGATGTGAATTTAAAAATAAAAGAGGGCGAAATATTTGGGTTTGTAGGACCAAATGGCGCAGGAAAATCAACTACTATTAGAACTCTTCTGAATTTTATTTTTCCAACTTCAGGTTCAGCAAAAATATTAGGAAAAGATATAGTGAAGGAAAGTAGCAAAATTAAAAAGTATATTGGCTATGTTCCAAGTGAAGTTAAATTTTATGATGAAGTTAAGGTGAAGGACATAATAAAATATTCAGTAAGTTTTTATGAACATATAGATAAAGAGGAAATAGATAAGCTTTATAAAATATTAGATGTTGATGTTAATAAAAGAATGTCAGAGCTTTCACTAGGAAATAAGAAAAAGGTTGCTATAGTACAAGCATTAATTCATAAGCCAAAGTTATTAATATTAGATGAACCTACTAATGGGTTAGATCCACTAATTCAGAAAAGGTTATTTGAATTATTAGAAGAAGCGAGAGAAAATGGAACTACAGTATTTTTATCTTCTAATAATTTAGTTGAGGTAGAAAATCTTTGTGATAGAGTTGCTGTTATTAAAGACGGAAAGATAATTGATACTATTGTTATAGAGAAACTATCTAAGAAGCTAGGTTTAAGAGTAGTAATAAAATCAAATGAAATAAATGAAGAGAAAATAAGGGAAATAAGTGGAGAAGTAATTTCTAAAGAAAAAAATGAATTTGTTTTTCATTATAATAAAGAGGTTGATACTTTAATAAAGGAACTTTCAATGTATAAAATAGAAAAATTATTAATTAGTGAGCAAACACTTGAGGATACATTTATGAATTATTATGAAAGAAAGGAGGATAAGTAATATGAATATGTTTAAATTTGAGTTTAAAAGACTATTAAAAAGTTCTATGATTTGGGCTTTAGTATGTAGCGCTTTAGTTGTAATGTTTATGTTATTTTTTCCAAGTATGAAGGAAATGGGAATGCAGGAATTAGTAGGCGCTAAGTTGGAATCACTTCCAGATACATTTTTAGAAGCTTTTAATATAAGTGGTACCACTGATTTTAGTAATATTTCTGATTTTTCTGCTTATGTTCTTCAATATATAATTATGGCTGGAGGAGTATATGCAGCTATACTTGGAGTATCAGCTCTAGTAAAGGAAGAAAGTGAAGGGACTATTGAATTCTTATATTCTAAACCAGTAACTAGAAGCAAAATAGTTACAGCAAAAATTTTAGCAAGTATAGTTATATTTTTGGTATTTATAATTATAGTTGGAATGGTAACTATAGTTATATCTGCAATAGTTAAACCAGATGATATAGAAATGATGTCAATGATTATGGATATTAAAAATCTATATGTTGGCATGGCATTAATAGGATATATATTTATGGCTATTGGATTTTTAATATCTGTATTTGTGAAATCTTCAAAGAAAGCAACTCCAATAGCTTTAGGCGTATTTTTTGCAAGTTATGTAATAGGAATTTTTTCTAAGTTACAAGATAGATTAAGTGGATTTATTTATTTATCTCCTTTTGATTATGCACCACCATCAGAAATAATTAAAAATGGATTTGAAGCAAAGTTTATAGTAATAGGTTTAAGTATAATAGTAGTTTCAATAGTTATAACTTACACTATATATAATAAAAAAGATTTTAATATATAATTTTTATTTGAAAATACCATCAATATTGTTTATGATGGTATTTCTTTTTACAAATAGAAATATAAATGAATAAAAACATAAATAATAATAAATATTAATAAATGTGAGTTTTTTATCAATATTAGAAATTAAAAGGATAGGAGGGTTTTATGGGTAAGAAATTTATATTTAATGAACCTATAAATGATATAGTTAGAAAGAGAAAGTCTATAAGAACTTATAATACAGAAGAAATATCAAGTGAAATAGTTGGAAAACTTAATGATTATATAAATGAAATAAAAGGACCATTTAAAGAAAATATAACATTTAAAATACTGGATTCTAAAGAGCATATAAATGGAGCAAGACTTGGAACTTATGGAGTAATTAAAGGAGCAACTAAATTTATAGTAGCAAAGGTAAAAGAGGGAGAGCATTCTTTGGAAGAGCTAGGTTATGAAATGGAGTCTTTAGTTTTATATGCAACATCTATGGGATTAGGTACATGTTGGCTAGGGGGAACCTTTAAGAAGGGACAGTTTGCAAAGGCCATGGAAGTTGGAGAAGGAGAAGTATTACCAATAGTGTTACCTATAGGATATGCAAATGAAAAGAAGAGTTTTATTGATAAAACTATGAGATTTATATCAAAGTGTGATAAAAGAAAACAATGGAATGAAATATTTTACTTTAGAGATTTTTCATGTCCATTAACTCAGCATTGTACTTTGGATGGGTTTAAAGATATGTTTGAAAATGTAAGATTAGCGCCATCTGCAGTTAACAAACAACCTTGGAGAATAGTTAAACATGGTAATGAATTTTATTTTTATGTAAATGAAGAAAAGGAGGAAAAAAAGGAAGCTATTTGTGATATAAAAAGAGTTGATATGGGAATTGCAATGTGCCATTTTGAGTTAACTTGTAAAGAGCAGGGAATAAAAGGGCATTTTAATGTAAGTAATCCTAATATTAGTGGTATGCCAAACAATTATCGATATATAGTAACATGGGTAAAAGAATAAAAAAATATAAATTTTAATAATACTATAAAACATAACTTCATATAATATTTAAAAAATATAAAAATGTGGAGGCTTTGTTTTTTATGGGTGTATGGGGATTAGATATTTATGATGATGATTTAGCAGCTGATATAAGAGATGAGTTTCAAGGATATTTAGATGAAGGAATGGATGAAAATGAGGCAATGAATGAAGTGATTTTAAATAATGAGGATCTACTTGAAGAAGAAGAAGAGTGTGGAACTTTTATATTAACTATAGGTTTATTAGCTAAAGAAAATGACATTAGTAATAGCAAAATAAACAAGTTATTAAAAGAGTTAAAAAGAAATAAGAACTATTGGAAGTATTTAAAGGAAGATTCAATGGAATTATATGAAGTCAGAATGGATTTACTTAGAGAGTTGACTTAAAAATTTACAACTTATGTAAAGGTTATCAGGAAAGAGTAAGGTATTTAAAAATATAAGATGGATAAAATAACTATACAGAATTATTTATAAACATTGGAGGTTTTAATTATGGCTTTTGAAAAACTAGAGAAAAAAGTTAACCAAATTAGTAAAAAGATTAAGCAAGGAAGACTTTCACAAGAAATAGGTGATGAAATTAGTAGCGTAATTAATGAAATTGAAGATCTTGGGGGAGAAGCTAAAGAAAAATTTAAAGATGCTTTAGAAAATATGAAGACTTCATTAAAGAAAATGAAATAGAAAAAGTAAAAAGGTATAAAGAAATTTTAAGTAATTTCTTTATACCTTTTTTGTTGGTGTAAGTTAAATATTTCAAGGTATTTATTAGAAAATATTAACAATTTTTAAAGTCTATGTTACTATATAAATATATTTGTATAACGTGGATAATAAGTTTTCAAGGAGGGGAAAATGAAGAGAAAATATGAGGTTATTACAAGTATTTTAGTAGTAATAATTATTATAGGGGCTTTAATTTTTGCTGGAGAAAGAGGAAATTTAAAAAAGGAAGGTAATTTATTTAATTGGAATAATACAGTGAATAGTAAGAAAGAAGAAACTATTAAAGAATTTATTCCTAATGATGGTGTAGTTAAATTTGATTTAGATATACCAAATACAGATTTGGAAGTAATAAGTACCTCTGAAAAAAATGTTAAAATAGAGTGTATTTCTTATGGAGCAGGTAAGTATTATATAAAACAAAATGGAAATAATGTAGTAATTGAAAAAGATGAAGATTTTTCAATATTTAATTGGAATGAAAAAGGTGGAAATGTTAAGATATTAATTCCAACAGGAGTATTATCATCATATTATGCTGATATGAGTAATGGAAAAGTAAGTATATCTAATATTGATATTGAAGATATAGATATAGAAACAAGCAATGGAAATGTAGATATTGAGAATTTAAATGTAAATAATGATATTGGGATTGAAACTTCAAATGGTAGAATAAAGGTTAATACTTTAGTTGCTAATAATATTGAATTTGATTCAAGTAATGGGGAAGTAATAGTAGAAAATATCGCTGGAAAAGACATTAATATAGATACCTCTAATGGAAGAATAGATGTAAATGAGTGTCGAGGTGACGAAATAGAATTAAATACATCTAATGCTGAGATTGAAGCTTTTGAATGTTATGGAAAAGAAGTGATATTAGATACATCAAATGGGGATATTACATTAGAAAATCTAAAAGATAAAGAGTTTGTGATAGATAAATTAAGGGTTAGTACAAGCAATGCAGAAGAAAATATTAATGCTAATTATAAAAGTAAAAAATAAATTAGTATACAAATATAGATAAGGAGAAATTTAAAATGAGAATAAGAAGAGCAACATTAGAAGATGTAAATGTTATAGCTAAATATAATTATAATCTTGCTTTTGAAACGGAAGATAAAAAACTTGATATGAATATTTTAACTAATGGGGTTAAAAGATTAATTGAAGATGAAAGTAAAGGCGTTTATCATGTTTGTGAGATAGATGGTGAGGTTGTTGGACAAATCATGTATACTTATGAGTGGAGTGATTGGAGAAATGGAACTTTTTTATGGGTACAAAGTGTCTATGTAAATAAAGAAAATAGAGGAAGAGGAGTCTTTAAAGCATTATATAATTATATAAAGGATATGTGTGATAAAGATGAAAGTGTATGTGGAATAAGATTATATGTTGAAAGAGAAAATTATGTAGCACAGAAAACTTATTCTAATTTAGGAATGCATGAATGTAATTATCATATGTACGAATATGAAAAATAATATGAATAAATATCCCTATATTGTCATAATAAAAATATAGGGGGGTGATGCTGTGAATACAGCAGAATTAAAAAGTAAAGCAAAAGAACAATTGAAAGGTAGGTGGGGTGTTGCTGTTGGAACTGTTCTAGTTGCTAATATTTTCTTATCTGGAAATAGTAGTTCAATATCTAATGTAAAAGGAAATGAAGAGATAGCTTTTGTATTCTTCGTAATAGCAACTATTATTGGTTTAGCGCTATTCTTATTGGCAGGAACTATATCAGCAGGATTAAAAAGGTTTTTATTAGATATGGCTACTGGAAGTAAAGAGCCGAAATTTGCAACATTATTTTCACAATTTAATATTTATGGTAAAACTTTAGGACTATATATATTGACTAATTTATGTATTTTAGTTGGAACACTTTTGTTTATAGTACCAGGAATAATTGTAGCACTTATGTTTTCACAAGTATTTTTCATTTTAGCAGAGGATTCAAGCAAATCAATAACTCAATGTATAAAAGAGAGTGTTGATATGATGAAAGGTCATAAATGGGAGTTGTTTTGGCTTCAATTAACATTTATTGGTTGGGGTCTATTGACACTTATAACATGTGGAATAGCTGGATTATGGGTATCACCATATAAACAATTAACAGAAGCTAATTTTTATTTGTATTTAAAGAATAATTAATATAAAGGTTGGAAATTATATATTTATAATTTCCAACCTTTATATATTCTATTTAACTTCCTTTTGAGTAAATCTATTACATGTAATAAAATAAGAAACAAGTAATAAGGTAATAGTAATTAATACGCCTAAAATAGTTAACATTGTAGGGTTTAAAGTTATATTAATTTTAGATAGTATTTCTAATAATGAAGTAGAAAATACTATTGGAAGTATAGCAATAAACATAAGAACGTATCTTCCATTTTCAAAGCCTAGTAAAAGAATAGCAGGCATTAATATTGCTGTGAAAAATATACCAATTCCAACAATAGTTAAAGGTACCACATATATAGGCATAGAAGAAATTAAATCATTTGTTACTAATGTCTTTACAATTACAGATAAAATTGTAGATATTATTGCAGCAATAACTGTATTTAATAAGCAATATATATATTTAGAAAGAATATATTCATTTGTTTTAACTGGTAAAGAATATATTAAATAATTCATTTTGCTTCTTTCTTCATAAAAAGCAATAGTATAAGTAGCCATCATTAAATACATAGCACCAGTAAAAACAATCATAGTGGGTTGTACAGCAGTAAAGAATATTGCAAGTGCTAATATAATAAGTAAATTTTTCTTTATAGCTAGTAATGAATTAAATTGAAGTTTTAGTAAATTACCAATATTATTCATAAATTAGTCCCTCCTAGTGTAATACAATAAAATATCTTCAAGAGTACATTTTTCATAAATTGCTTCATCACCAAAAAGTTCATAAGCTTTTCTTCTATCAGATATTAAACCTTCGAATCCAAAAGCATATTCTTTTAATGAAATAAAATCTTTTTTTATACTAATATCCATTAAATCTTTTTTGCTTTTAACAATTACATGATTATCTAAAATTTCATCTTTTTCACCTTTAAGTAGTATTTTCCCGTTATATACCATTACTATATAATCAGCAGACTTATCTAAATCTGTAGTTATATGAGTAGAATAGAAAACAGTCATATTATCCATTTCCATATGATCTTGCATAAGTTCTAAAAATTCATTTCTTATTATAGGATCTAAACTAGATGTTGGTTCATCCATTATTAATAGCTTTGGATGATGGGATAAAGCCATTATAAGTTCAAATTGTTTTTTTTGACCCTTAGATAAATCTTTATAGTTTTTAGACTCATCTATTTGAAATTTATTTATATATTTTTTATATAATTCTTCATCCCAATTAGAATAAAATTTAGATATTATTTTATGAAGATTAGATAGCTTACTTTCTTCTAGGAAGCCAGATTCGTCACCAACATAAGCAATATCTTCTTTTGTTTTAGTATCTTTATTAATATCGGCATTTAATATTTTAATTTCACCAGAATCAGGTTTAACCATTCCAAGTAAAGATTTAATAGTAGTAGTTTTACCAGAACCATTGGGTCCAATAAATCCAGTAATATATCCTTCTGGTATATCAAGGTTATCTATAGTTAAAGAAAAGTTCTTATAATTCTTTTGTAAATTACGAATTTCAATAGAGTTCATATTTATACCTCCTCATAAATACTTTTAAAAATTTCAATACATTCATCTAGTGTTAATCCTAGAGATTTAGCAGATATTATTACAGCTTCAAGTTTATCTTCCATTTCAGCCATGGCAGCTTCTCTTAATCTTTCTGAATTAGAGTGAGAAACAAAAGTACCTTTACCAACAACTGTTTCAATAAAGCCTTCTTTTTCTAGTTCTTCATAAGCTCTTTTAGAAGTTATGATACTTACTTTAAGCTCTTTTGCTAATGATCTTATTGAAGGAAGTGGATCTCCTGGCTTTAAATTCCCATTTAATATTTGATTTTTAATTTGAGTTTCTATTTGTTCATAAAGTGCCACTGGTGAGGAATTACTAATTAATATATCCAAGTGTTTACCTCCGTATATAAGTGTATATATTATCTATATACACATGATATCAATTTTGTTATTAAGAGTCAATAGTATTTTCAAATAAATTACAAAAAAAGAAGCCACAATTGTAGCTTCTAAATTACTTAAGAATAATAGTTTTACCTATAACAATACATTTAGAATTAGCCCCATGACCAATTTCTTCAGTTTTAGCAATAGGTAAATTAGGGTTATTTATTATTTTAATTGCTAATTCTTCGATAGTAGGAGATATATTATTTTCCTGCATTTTGCTAAATGTACCTAGTATTAAACCTTGAATTTTATCAAAAGCCCCCATTTGCTTAAGTTGATTTAAAAAAGCTGACATAAGTCCAGCATCACCACCCATGCTTTCTAAAAATAGAACTTTATCTGTAAAGTCAGGCATATATTTAGTACCAGCTAGTTTTAAAAGACAACGAATATTTCCGCCTACAACAGTTCCTTCTATTTTTTTACCTTGAATAAATTTATAAGAAAAATCGAATAAATCATTTTTATCATTAAATAAGCTATTAATAAAATTAGACTTCTGATTTTTACTATCAGAATAAATAAGATTTCTTATTTGATAAAGATAAACTGGATTATTGGTTTGAGCATAAATAGCATTTAATACAGTAGTTAAATCACTATAGCCAAAGAATGGTTTAGGATTTTTAGCTATATAATCATAATCTAAATATTCTAAGACTTCATTGGCTAAATCACCACCTGAAATATCAAAAATTGCTTTTATGTTCTTATCTTTATATAAATTCATAAAAGCTTTTCCTTTTTCTTTAGCAGAGCCGTTAAAAGGTGAATTAACTTCATAAATATATTCACTGCAAATAGGATTTAAATCTAAAGTTTTTAATGTTTCTAATAAATTTTCAATTTTATTTTTATTACACAATGGCTGTCCATTAGAACAAGCTACAATACCAATATGATCATCCTTTTTTAAAATACACATGAAAGTACCTCCAAGATATAAGTTTTATATAATTTTACTATTTATATTAAAATTAATAAACCATATATGTAAATATCTCTTGATTAAAATAATATTTATAAAATAGGGGGTGTTTTTATGGGATAACTGATATAGTAACATATTTAGAAGACCTAAATTTTATTTCAATATTTTTGAGAATTCTTATGGCAATAATTTTTGGTGGTATAATTGGATATGGAAGAGAAAGGGAAAGAAGGCCGGCTGGACTTAGAACTCATATACTTGTATCTATTGGCTCAGCTCTTGCAATGATAACTAATATTTATATATATGAAGTATATAATTCATCAAGTGATCCAACAAGGCTTGGAGCTCAAGTTATAAGTGGTATTGGTTTTTTAGGGGCTGGTACTATTATAGTGACAGGAAAAAATAAAGTAAGAGGATTAACAACAGCTGCTGGACTTTGGGCATGTGCATGTATGGGACTAGCTATTGGTGCAGGATTTTATTCTGGGGCAATTATTGGATGTTTATTTATAGCATCAGTTACTGCAGTTCTTTCTAAACTTGATAAAAGAATTAATAGAAACTCTAGAAATATAACTATATATATTTTAGTTAATTCAACTAAGGCAGCATCTAAATTATTAAAGGATATACAAAGTACAAATGTAAAGATTAGTGATATAGAAATAAGTAATAATAATGTATCATCTAATGATTTAATTGGTATTTTGCTTGGCCTTAGAATACCAGGAGATGTTTGTCATAATGATTTTATAGAAAACATTACAAATAAAAACGAAGTTATTTTTCTACAAGAAATAAATTAAAAGTAGAAAGAATGGAAAAAGAACTTTAGATTTAGAGTATTATTATGATTATATAAATAATAACTGTTGGGAACTGAGTTAATTCAAGTTTTCAACAGTTTATTTATGTTATAATTAAGTAAATAATCCATATAAATAAAGGATATAAAGGAGAATATATGAGATGAAGTTAGGGATTATTGGGTCAGGGATGATAGTAAAAGATTTTTTAGAAATAATACCATATTTAAATGGAGTAGAGTTAAGAGGGATTTATGGTAGAAAGAGTAGTGAAGAAAAATTAAATAAATTAAAGAATGAAAATAATATTAAAGAAATTTTTTATGATTATGAAGAATTACTTAAAAGTGATATAGATACAGTATATATAGCATTGCCAAACAATCTTCACTTTGAATTTTCAAAAAAAGCTTTAGAAGCAAATAAAAATGTTATAGTTGAAAAGCCAATAACATCAAATTATAAGGAGGCTAAAATATTAAGTCATTTAGCAAGAGAGAGAAAGCTATTTATTTTTGAAGCAATTACTACTGAATACTTGCCTAATTATTTAAAAATAAAAGAATTAATTCCTACATTAGGAGATATAAAAATAGTTCAATGTAATTATTCTCAATATTCAAGTAGATATAATAGCTTTAAAGAGGGAAAAGTATTGCCAGCCTTTGATCCAGCATTTTCTGGTGGAGCATTAATGGATATAAATATTTATAATATTCACTATGTAGTTGGATTATTTGGAAAACCTAAAAGTGTTGAATATTATCCTAATATAGAAAGAGAAATAGACACATCAGGAATTTTAATATTAGATTATGATAAATTTAAATGTGTTTGTGTTGGGGCAAAAGATTGTAAAGCACCAAGTGCAAATAATATTCAAGGAAATAATGGATGTATATATGTAGATACGCCAGTTAATATTTGTGAAAACTTTAAAGTTATAATGAATGATGGAACTACTAGTTTATTTAATGAAAATAAATATGATAACCGTATGGTTAGTGAGTTTATAGAGTTTGTAAATACTATTAATAATAATGATTTAGAGAGATGTTATAAAATGTTAGATCATAGTTTAATAGTAAGTGAAGTTCAAACTATTGCTAGAAAAAAAGCTGGAATAGTATTTAAGTCAGATACTAATTAATGATAAAATACCCCTATTTTTATAAAAATAGGGGTAAACTTATTATAAAGATATTAAAGATATAAATAAAAATAAATAAATATAGCTAGGGTAATTGCTGCAAGAACTAAATCAATAATAGCTAGTTTATATTCATTTTTAATAAGTGATATTATTATACAAATGATACTAACTACAATATTAATAGTAGCTAATATAATATTAGTAAATAATCCTGCTAAAAAAATAGATTCCAATAAGTATAATGCAGTAGTAATAAATAAAATAATTTGTGTAATTTTAATTATTGGACTTTTTCCTTTTAAAATGTTAAACATAGTATTTCTCCTTAAATTTTATCTGATAGTTTTTATATATTTTATCAGAATTTATTTTGATATCAAAGTAAAATTTAGGGAGATAAATATAAAAATAAGGAGATTATAATCCTATATCTATTATTATTCCATGTCACAGAGTTGTAGGTGCAAATGGAAGTCTTACTGGATATGCAGGTGGAATTGATAAAAAAATAAAATTACTTGAGCATGAAGGTGTAGATATGTCTAAGTTTTTTGCACCCACAAAGGGAACAGCTATATAAATTTAAATAAAGATGTTTAGAAGAACTAAGTCTATAATAGTGTATATGTAGGCAAGTACCACAAAGAGTATATGAAGTAAAATAAAAGTTAAAAGCCTTGATATTACGGAAACGAGTAATATCAAGGCTTTTAACTTGTTAGATATATAATTGGTGCCGGCAGTGGGAATCGAACCCACACGGTTGCCCGCATGATTTTGAGTCATGTGCGTCTGCCAGTTCCGCCATGCCGACATAATTAATATATGTATAATATTAACATATATCGGTTCTTATGTCAATATAAAATGACTATTAACAATAGTATTTTATGGAAGAAGTATTATAGAACAATTTGTAGTATTTTATCATATATTGCTTATATAATGATAGAACTACGTATAAAGAAAGGAATACAAAGGTATGGAATGGTTTATAGGATTAAATCCTGTAGTACAAGGACTAGTTGCTACAATATTTACATGGGCTATAACAGCCTTAGGAGCATGTTTGGTATTTTTCTTTAAAACTGTTGATAAAAAGATTTTAAATTGTATGTTAGGCTTTGGAGCTGGGGTTATGGTAGCAGCAAGTTTCTGGTCATTATTAAATCCGGCAATAGAGTTATGTTTGGAACTAGGATATAGTCAAGTTATGCTACCAGCTATAGGATTTTTTGCTGGCGGAATATTTATAATATTAGCAGATAAAATGATGGATAAATATTCTTATGGTGTAATAACTGAAAATGACGAAATAGCAAAAGACTCAATAGTACAAAAGTATAAGAAGAGTATATTATTAGTAGTTGCAGTTACTCTTCATAACATACCAGAAGGATTAGCAGTGGGAGTTGCTTTTGGAGGAGTAGCAGCCGGAATACCATCTGCATCAATAGGAGCAGCTATGAGTTTAGCTTTAGGAATAGGCCTTCAAAATTTTCCTGAGGGGGCAGCAGTTTCTTTACCATTAAGAAGAGAGGGGTTATCAAGAGGAAAAAGTTTTTTTTATGGTCAAGCATCAGGTATAGTAGAACCAATAGCAGGGGTTTTAGGGGCAATAGCGGCTATAAGTATTAGAAGTATGCTTCCATTTTTCTTAGCTTTTTCAGCGGGGGCTATGGTTTCAGTTGTAGGCTCAGAGTTATTACCAGAAGCATCTATTGAAAATAAGGCTTTAACAACTATAGGATTAATACTTGGATTTATAACTATGATGATTTTAGACGTAGCATTAGGATAAGAAAATATGAACAAATAGAAAAAGGATGACACAAGTAAAAGTGTATCATCCTAATTACATAGATTAAGTGGAAAATAATTATTTTATATTAAAGAAAGCTTTTCTTCCTCTATATTCAGCAATTTCACCTAATTCTTCTGAAATTCTAATAAGTTGATTATACTTAGCAACTCTTTCAGATCTTGCTGGAGCACCAGTTTTAATCTGCCCAGCATTAACAGCTACAACTAAATCAGCTATTGTAGTATCTTCAGTTTCTCCAGATCTATGAGAAATAACGGCAGTATATCCAGCTCTATTAGCCATCTCAATAGCATTTAAAGTTTCTGTTAAAGTACCAATTTGATTTAACTTAATTAATATTGAGTTAGCAACACCTCTTTGGATACCATCTTCTAATCTAGAAGTGTTAGTAACAAATAAGTCATCTCCAACTAATTGAACTTTATCTCCAAGCCTTTCAGTTAATAGTTTCCAACCTTCCCAGTCTTCTTCAGCCATACCATCTTCAATAGAGATAATTGGATATTTATTAACCCATTCCTCTAAGAAGTCAACCATTTCAGATGCAGTTAAAGTTTTTCCTTCATGCTCTAAAACATATTTACCATCTTTATAGTATTCAGAAGATGCAGCATCTATAGCTATAAACATTTCTTTACCTGGTTCATATCCAGCTTTAGTTATAGCTTCTAAGATAACTTCAATAGCCTCTTCATTTGATTTTAAGTTTGGAGCAAATCCACCTTCATCACCAACACCAGTTGAATAACCTTTGTTATTTAAGGTTTTCTTTAAAGAGTGGTAAACTTCGGCACAAGCTTGAATAGCTTTATCAAATGAATCAAAACCTACAGGCATAACCATAAATTCTTGTAAATCAACAGAGTTATCAGCATGAGAACCACCATTAATTATGTTCATCATTGGAACAGGTAAAACTTTAGCATTTACACCACCAACATATTGATATAGTGGAAGTCCTAAGAAATTAGAAGCAGCTTGAGCTACAGCTAAAGAAACTCCTAATATAGCATTAGCACCTAGAGAACCTTTGTTATCAGTTCCATCTAGTTCTATTAATTTCTTATCTATTGCAGTTTGGTCAAATACATTAAATCCTATTAATTCTTTTGCAATTACTTCATTTACATTTTTAACAGCATTTTGTACACCCTTACCCATGAAGTAATCTTTATTTCCATCTCTTAATTCTACTGCTTCATATATACCAGTAGAAGCACCAGATGGTACAGCAGCTCTTCCTATAGTTCCATCTTCAAGAATAACCTCAACTTCAACAGTTGGGAAGCATCTTGAGTCTAGTATTTGTCTTGCAACAACATTAATTATTTCAACAACGTTTTTCATTTAAAATCCTCCTCAAAATAGAAAAATAAAAATTAAAGATAAATGAAATTACATATTAACTGAAAATCATTATCAACGATTTGTTTAATTATAGCAAACTATATAAATAAATGGCAAGTTAATTGATAATAATTATCAATTTCATTTTTAAAATGTTTACTTTAGGTAATATTTTGAAAAAATTATAATAAATTTTAGCAATATGTTAAAAAATTATTATTTTCTTATTGTTACAGATTGATTCATCTGTTATTATATAAAGGTAGGATAGATTTATCCCCAGTGGGGTAAATCTTGACCCAGTTAAGTACAGCCTATTTATTACATAGTATTTAGGACAAGCTATAACTAATATTAATTAGGGAGGAATCAATATAATGATGTATTCAAAAGAAGTTGAAGAAATGTGCGTTGTTGCTAAAGGCGCTAATCATGCATGTGCTCCAATTCCAGTTGAAGGAAAATGGGTACAA
>OOCW01001521.1_pt1 | contig 16098 bp, 13 predicted proteins | sample 1671201 | NCBI WGS metagenome assembly OOCW01 (sample SAMN06348132, study PRJEB24527) | human gut metagenome | biome: human gut; feature: ankylosing spondylitis patient; material: feces | host: Homo sapiens | place: China | collected 2015-10
TTGTCATCATTGTGAATGCAAGTCCTATTGCAAATAATTTCTTTAATTGCATTTTGTCCTCCTAGCGTTCTATATTCTATTTTTATTTTGTGCAAATTCTATCATATTATTTATAAATTATTATTTATTATGTAATACAAAATTTCAATTTAATTAGATTTTAAATAGTGTAACACATATGTCGAATTTGCACGAATTTCACCTTTATCTATTATCCTATTTTCTTAATAAAATTTCAATATAAAATTAAATTTTTATTATATTTTAATCATATATTTTTTATATCAAGTATAATTATTGAATATATTGTCTATATTTGTATATTTTTACACAAATATAGCTATCAATGGAATATTCCTTTGATAGCTATTTAACAGTTTTAAATTTATTTTTAATTTATTAATACTCTAATTTATTTTCCAACTATTTCGTTGTATTGTTTTTCATTTTCTGGAACTACTATTTCTCCAGATTTTATTTTACCAGCTTGTTCATTAACATAGTCAAGTATATCTTTAGAAACATGATCTTTTGTTGTATCAGATAAACCAACACCACCACTAGCTAATGTATTTACTATAACTTGTCCACCTTGGTAGTTATCTTCTAATATTTCACCTACTAAGTTAACTATTGATACATTTACGTTTTTCATAGTTGATGATATTATGTTGTCTGGTGCTAAAGGACTTTGATCAACGTCAACACCTATAGCCATTTTATTGTTTTCTTTTGCTGCTTCTATAGCTCCTGTACCAGCTGCACCTGCTGCTGTATATATCACATCAACACCATCTTTATGCATTTGGTTTGCTACTGATTTTGCTAATGCTGAATCAGAGAAACTATTTAAATATCTAACTGTTAATTCACAATTTGGATTTGCAGCTTTAACACCAGCTCTAAATCCATATTCGAATTTATCTAGTGTAGCACTTTTTATTCCGCCTATAAATGCAACTTTGTTAGTTTCAGTCTTTTTAGCTGCTACTAATCCAGCTAAATAAGCAGCTGTATTATCTTCATATATTAATGAAGTAACATTTTTTGGTTGTTTTTCATAAGAATGGTCTATTATTGCAAATTGTACATCTGGATAATTTTTAGATGCTTCTTCTATTGCACCAGCCATTTTATATCCAACACCTATTATTAAATCTAAATCTTCTTCTACGAATGTTTCTATATTTGGTGTATAGTCAGCTTCTTGGCTAGACTCTACATATTTTACTTGTACTTTGTCTTTTCCATATTTTTCTTGAGCTTGTTGTAACCCTTCCCAAGTAGATTGGTTAAATGATTCGTCATTTACTCCACCTGTATCAGATATCATTCCTATTTTGTATACGTCTTCATTACTTTCTGTTTTACTACTACATCCAACTAATAATGAACCCATCATTATTGCTGTAAGTCCTACTGCAAATAATTTTTTTAATTGCATAATGTCCTCCTAAAACTTGTCGATTATTTACTATTCATATTTTATGCAAACTCTTATATATTTATTTATAAAGTAAATTATTTTTAATTTTGATTTATATAGTATGTCTTATATGTCGAATTAGCACGAAACATTTCCAACTCCATTATCCTATTTTTTTTTAAAAAAATCAATACTTTTTTTTTATTTTTTTATATTTTGTTCGTTATTTTATTAATAATATCGAAAAAAAGATGGATTTTTATAAATTTTATATAAAAAAAAGACTGTAGAATGCATATTCCACAGTCTTTCTTTTTATATTGTTCGTATAATTTATATAGTATGTACTTTAAATTCACAAAATACGATTATTTTTTAAAGCTTAATATTCCTAAAACTCCAGGACCTGAATGTGATCCTATACAAGAACCTATTTTAAATGTTCCTATTTTGTCAGGATTGTATTTTTCTTTTAAAGCCTCTACCATTTTATCTTTTTCTTTTTCGTTATCCATATATCCGATATACATAATACTAGTATCTATATTTCCACCAGTTAGCTCATCTGTAGCTTCAATAAGTTTATTTATAACATTCTTCTTACCTCTAACTTGACCTAATTGAGTAACTAGTCCATCTTTAACTTCACATATTGGTTTTACATTTAATAAGTTACCTACCATTGCTTTTGTAGAAGAAATTCTACCACCTTTTTGAAGATGATTTAAAGAATCTATAGAGAATACTAAACAGTATTTTTCTTTTATTATATTCAGCTCTTTAATCACTTCATCAAGAGTTTTTCCCTCTTCTAATAATTGTGCTGCTTTTAATACAAACATTCCTGCACCAAAAGTTAAATTACTTGCATCATATAAATGTATATCCCCTTCAGTATCATTTTTAGCCATTACAGCACTTTGATAACTTCCTGTAGCATTTGCTGATGATGCTATATAGAAAATAGTTCTTCCATCAGCTACATATTTATCAAATGCTGTTTTGAATTGTCCATATGTTACTTGTGAAGTTTTTGGATACTTTTTATCTTTTAATAATTGATAGAACTCATCTAATTCAAAATCTATTCCATCCTTGTATTCTTTATCATCTAATATTACAGTTAACGGTAAAACTTCTATATCATATTTTTCTATTTGATCTTTAGTTAAATCCGCCATACTGTCACAAATCAATTTAATTTTACCCATAGTTAACTACTCCTTCACCTTAAAATTGTTATCTCATTCCTGGATATCCAATTTGTCTCATAGCCTCATATACTACTATAGCTACCGAATTTGACAGATTTAAAGATCTTGCCTTTTCTAGCTTTAACATAGGTATTCTCATACAAGTTTCCATATTCGCTTCTATTAAAGGTTTTGGAAGTCCTTTTGTTTCTTTTCCAAAAACTAAAAAACAACCATCTTCAAATTTCATATCTGAATGAGACTTATCTGTTTTAGTTGTAGAGAAGAAAAATTTCCCTTGTGGATATTTTTCAAATAATTCTTCTAAGCTATCATAATATTTAATATCAGATATATCCCAATAATCTAGTCCACATCTTTTTAAATGTTTATCTTCTAATGAAAAACCTAGAGGTCTTATTAAGTGTAATGTTGCACCTGTGTTTGCACAAGTTCTTATTATATTACCTGTATTTTGTGGTATTTCAGGTTCTACTAATACTATATTTATTGACATAATGTCCCTCCGTCTATATTAACTAGTTTATTAATTTTACTTAACTTCAAGTAAACTCAATATTTTCCTAAGTACATTATAACAGAAAATCTTTCTAATTAAAGTTGCTTTTTTACTTCACTTTCTTAGCTCTCTTGTTCCATATATAATAATTTTATCCTGAGGTGGATAATAGCTTTCACCTATATACTCTTTCTTATTTCCTAAAGCTCCTTTATATACTCTATAAGTCTGTACCTTATATCCTTTTCGCCCCTCTTGTTCTATAACTTTCATACCTAAATCATATTCTTCACTATTTTTTCTAACTATTTTATTATTAATTATATCTGTTGTTTCATTTATTATTTCTATATCTTTCTTATCCTTTTTATTTCCATAAATAGTACATACTATTTTATTTTCCATAACTTGATTATATATAAAAATTGGTGTGTCATATTTATTTGAAAATTTCAAATCAATACATCCACCTGATACAGTAGCATCCCTTCCCATTTCCACATAAGGACTTGGTATAGAATGATTTCTAACGCTTATTATATTGGCTCCAGAATAAAGAGCTGCATTATAAATAGTACTTGAGACTTGGCACATTCCTCCACCTATCCCTTTATCTTGTTTGCCATTTATTATCACTGGAGCTTCTTTTAAATATTTACTTATATGGGATTTCTGTATATTGGAATTAAATGAAAAAACATCTCCTTTATTTAGCAATATATTAGTTGTAGCATTAGATGCTAGTCTTATATTAGTTGATCTATTATAATTTTTAGAATTAAAATAAGTTTCATATCTTCCTAGAATTGTATTTATTTTACTTAAATTATCATAAGTATAAAATGGTTTAATAGATAAAATAGGTATAATTTCCACATCATTATCAATGTCTGTTATTTTTCTAATTATTATATTTTTTAACTCTTCTTCATTTAATTTGTATCCATTTTTTTCTTTACTTATAATTATTTTTCCATCTACAATTTTTATAGTCGAATTTACTGGTTTTACATAAATTTTCTTATTTAAATTTTTTAAATATTTATTTAATTTTTTCTCATCATAAGTTATTCTATAGTCTAATATTATCTTTTTACCTAATCTCAAATTTCCTATAGTTTTTATATTTGAAATAATTCCTTCATCTCTTCCAATATTGTATGCTTTCTCAACTACCTCGTCCACATTATAGTCAGCATCTATATATTCTTTTAAAAATTCAAATTTATTTTCATTTAGTTTTAATAAAAATGAGTTATTTTCTTCAAGCATTTTATTGATTTTCTCTTTTGCTTCCTCTTTTGTTAGATTAGAAAGATCCATATTTCTAACATAAATATTTTTGTGTATTTTTCCTTCAAATACAATGGCATCACTTAAGACTACATTGCCAAAAGATATAATAAATAATGATAAAAATATTGCAATCTTAAGTTTTTTCAAAATTATCATTCCTTTCCTTGATAAAAATCACAATCATCTTTTATAGGACATAATTCACATTCTGGTTTTCTAGCTTTACATAGCCTTCTTCCATGAAATATTAATACATGATGGGAATGGGACCATCTATGTTTTGGAATAACCTCCATAAGAGCAAATTCTGTTTTTTCTGGAGTTTTTGTATTAACAATTCCAATTCTATTTGATACCCTAAAAACATGAGTGTCTACTGCTATAGCATCTTTATTAAATGCATTACTTAATACAACATCTGCAGTTTTTCTTCCCACACCTGGAAGTTTTATCAATTCTTCTAAAGTATCTGGAACTTCTCCATTATAATTGTCACATATCATTTTTGATGTTTCTTTAATTTTTTTTGCTTTACTCTTATAAAGACCACAAGTTTTTATTTTCTCCATAATTTCTTCTTCTGATAAATTAGCAAAATCCTCAGCCTTGTTATATTTTTTAAAAAGTTCTCTAGTTACTATATTTACTCTAACATCTGTACATTGAGCTGATAATATTGTAGCTATTAATAACTCAAATGCTGTAGTATATTCTAATTCACAACGAGCATCTGGATAAAGTTCTTCTAATTTATCTAAAATTTTATTTACATCTTTCATTTTATTTCCACCTTATTTAATCCTTTACTTTTATTATCCTTCAATTTAGCCAATCTATAACAAAGTAGTATATTTTAATTTTTTGATTTTTTGTATTAAAAAAGCAAAAACTTTATAAGTTCTTGCTTTTATTATATCAATTTAATTATTCTCTCTTTGTATCCTTTGACTTATTATAAGTATCTAATTTTTCTTTTACCAGAATTTTAACTTCTTCAAACATTTTATCCATTAAAATTTCTATACTTTCTTCAATTTTGCTAACTGGATAAATCTTAAAACTACCTTCATCTATAGATTTTTCCATCTCATCACTTAAAATCAAATTATCCATATTATCTTTTGGTAATATTACTCCATAAGTCTTTTCTTTAAATCCTCTTTTTTTACATACATTATAAAATCCTTCAATTTTTTCAGTTATTCCACCTACTACTTGTATGTCTCCTTTTTGATTTAAAGAGCCTGTAACTGCAATATTTTGCTTTATAGGTATACCACTTAAAGAAGATAATAAGGCACATAGCTCTGCTAATGTGGCACTATCTCCTTCTATACCTCCATAATTTTGTTCAAAACATATATATGCATTAATTGATAAAGGATATTCTTGCGCAAAATTTTCTGTCAAATAACCCTGTAAAATAAGTACACTTTTATTGTGTATTGGACCACTCATTTTTACTTCTCTTTCTATATTTACAATGCCTTTATTACCCATACTTGTGGTTACACTAATTCTAGAAGGTCTTCCAAAAGAGTATTTCCCCATACTATACACAGATAATCCATTTATTACTCCTACTCTTAAACCTTCTGTATCTATCATAATAGTATTATTTTCTATATATTCATCTAGTTTATTTTCTATTTTATTTAAACGTCTATGTTTTTCTAATATGGCCTGTTTTACATGATGATTTTCCACAAAATCTTTATTTTCAATTTTAGCAAATATATCTGACTCTGTTATTATCTCCAATAATTTATTAAAATCTGTTGATAATTTTTTCTTATTACCTACTATTTTTGTACTATATTTTATAACATGTTCTACAGCTTCATAAGTAAAATGATTAAAATTATTTTTTTCGCATTGAAAAGCTATAAATTGAGCCATACCATTTTCTGTGATTTCATTTCTGTCCATTTCATTATCAAAATCAACGAATATTTTAAAATACTTACTAAATTCACTGTCATAATTATTAAGTACATCATAGATATAATTGCTACCAATTAGAATTATTTTTAAATTTAATGGTATTTCTTCTGGTTCTATAGATACCTTTGTATCTATAGGTATTTTCTGCGATTTTATAGTATTTTTTAATAGTTCCCACGATAATGGATAAGAAAAAAGTTGTTGTGCATATAAAACTAAATAACCTCCATTAGCTTTTTGTAAAGATCCCGAGAAAATCTTAGTAAAATCTGTTTTTATATTTCCACTATTATAATCATACTCAACCTTTCCAAATAGATTAGATGGACTAGGATTAGATTCAACTATAATAGGGGCTTTATCATTATTTTGATTATCAACAAATAAATTAACTACATATTTTAAAAAGCAATCCTTACTATAATATTCTCTAAGTTCTTCATCATCTAAATAAAATAACTCTAAATTTTTCAATATATCTTCTCTTATTTTGCAAATATAGTCCACAATTTTATCATTAAATTTATATTTTTCCTTTAATTCTTCTATATGAGGATCCACAACTAGTTTCCCTACTTCATCTTCAATCTCTATCATTATATTCTTAATATTTTCCTCAATTTCTCTTATCTGATAAACTACTTTTATAGACATATTCTCCAGTTCTTTTTTTATTTTAAAGAACTCTTCTGATGATACTTCATCTTCAAAGTTTTCATTTAGAGGAACAAATACCATTCCTACCTTACTACTTTTTAATTTAAACCCTTTCTCCTCACCATAATTTTTTATTTTTTTAATCAAATCTTCTTTTTGTATTTCATACTCTTCTAACAATGTATTTTTATTAATTTCATACTCTTCACTATCAAAGGCCTCTTTTATCTCATCAAATAATTTTTCTATCATTTCTTCTTCTACTGAGCATTCATGATCTGTATTTATACCACTTAAAATATATGCATTTAAATTTTTTCCTCTTACATAAGGTGCATGACCATCTATACTTTTCTTATTTTTATAAAATAGTTCTAACTTATCCATTACATTTTTGTCTTTATTTATAATACCAGGGTAGTTCATCATCTCACCTAAGCCTAGTACTCTTGGATGATCTATGTATTTTTCTAAATCTTTAGCTTTAAGTATGGCACCTGCATTTTCAAAATTAGTTGCTGGCACACATGAAGGTAACATAATATATGTATTTAGTGGTAAGTCTTCTGTAGAATCTAATATATACTCAATACCATCTAGTCCACATACATTTGCTATTTCATGAGGATCTACAATTATCGTCGTAGTTCCTCTAGGAACTATAACCTTTGAAAACTCCTCAGGAGACAACATGGATGACTCTATATGAATATGAGAATCTATAAGTCCTGGAGCCATATATTTTCCACTTAAATCTATATTTTTATTGCCATCATATTGACCAATGCCCACTATAACACCCTTATGTATAGCCACATCTGCCACTATTATTTCATGTGTAAATACATTGACTATGTTGGCGTTTTTAAATACTAAATCTGCATGCTTATTTTTTACTGATACATCTATTAACTCCTTGATATACATATATTTCCCCCTACTATCTTTTTTTAATTTTTATATTATATTACATTACATTCATATTTATAATTAAACCTTTTATTAAAATAAACACAAAAAGGTATGGCCTTAAGCCATACCTTCTTCTTTATTTTCAAGTTCTATATTTTTCATTTTTCTATAATAAGTTATCATAAGAGGAACTGATGCAGATATCCAAGCAACTGGATCTGATAAACAAATTCCTGTAAATCCAATAAATTTTGGTAGTGTAAATGCAACTAATGCTCTTGCTGCTAACTCATATACACCTGCCATCATTGGAACAAAAGATTCTCCCATTCCTTGAAGCACATTTCTATATACAAATATAAATCCAAGCGGTATGAAAAATGCCGCTGAGTAGTTAAATACTTGTTGTGCATAATCAAATATCTCTGGTGTAGGGTTTTCTATAAATAATGTAACAAAATATCTTCCGAAAAATATAAGTACTGCACCAGATATTAAACTTGTTACTATTGATACCATATTCATTATTTGCATTCCATTTTTAATTCTATCAAATCTTCTTGCACCTAAGTTTTGCCCTGCATAAGTTGCTATAGTTACACCAAATGAGATTGATGGTTGCATAACTAACTGTAAAACTTTTGATGCAGCTGTATAAGATGCTATTACTACTGAACCAAATACGTTTATAGCACTTTGAACTATTATTATACCTACAGCTGTTATTGAAAATTGTAACCCCATAGGTATGGCAACTTTCAAATGCTTAGTATAATAATCTAATTCAACCTTAAAGTTTTCTTTTTTCAATCTTAAAATTTTAAATTTCTTATAACTATAAATTAAACATAAAATTCCCGAAAATCCTTGGGCTATATTTGTAGCATAAGCAGCTCCTGCAACACCCATTTTAAAATTAATTATAAATACTAAATCTAAAATAACATTAAGAATTGATGAAACTATTAGGAAATACAATGGTGTTTTACTATCTCCTAAAGCTCTAAGTATTCCCGCTGACATATTATACACAGCTTGTGTTATAGTTCCTGCAAATATTATTGTTATATAAGTATTAGCATCATTAAGAATATTATCAGGAGTATTCATCATTTTAAGTAAAGGATTTTTAACAAGTAAAGCTACTACTGTTATTACAGCTGTTAAAAATAAAGTTAGAGTAATATTACTTGCTACAGCCTTTTTTACTCCTATTTCATCCTTGGCTCCAAATTTTTGAGCAACTAATACTCCAAATCCACTAGTAATTCCAAGTATCATACCATTTACTAAAAAGAACATGGACCCTGTTGTACCAACTGCCGCCAGTGCATCAACCCCCACAAATCTTCCAACTATAATAGTATCTACCATACTATATAACTGTTGAAATACATTTCCTATTAATAACGGTATAGTAAAAAATATAAAAATCTTTAAGGGATTTCCCTTAGTCATATCATTAGCCATATAATTATATCTCCTATCATATTTATTTTTAAAGTTTTCAAAATTAAAAAATGCAAACATCATTTTAGTAGTGTCTGCATTTATCATTTTAACTTATAAATAATATCAGATAAGAAAATCTCGGTCAAGTTGAAAAATAATGGAGTATAATGGTTGTTATACATTTATGCTTTCTTCTTTTCATGTCTTTTATAAATAAAATACAAAATTCCACTTACAACTATAGTTATAGCGAAAATAATTATAGCCATAGTGTAATTTTTTGTACCTAAATAACTACCACCAATAGTTGAGGAAACTACAGAGGGAATTCTTCCTACTCCAGATACTAATAAAAAAGGTAACAATTTTATAGAAGTAAGTCCTGCTGCATAAGAAAGAACATCCTTTGGAGTACCTGGAATTAAAAAAATAAAAAATATTGTCATATAAATTTTTTCATTGTCTTTTAAGAATTTTACCTTTTCTAGTTTTTGTTTTGATATGAAAATCTCTACAAAATCTAAACCATACTTTTTAGTAATTAAAAATACTACACTTTGACCTAAAAGACTTCCTATTAAACATAAAATTGCCCCTAAAAACCAACCAAAGGCATAACCTGATGCAATTTCAATAGGCTCTCCTGGTATAATTGCTACAATAATTTGAAATGCAGAAATGGCAATCATAATGAATTTTCCCCAAATACCTAGATTTCCTACCCAATTTCTAAATTTCTTTGGATCTTTTACTAGCGAAGTTATTTTTCCTCTCATTAAGAATCCTAAAATAATTATAACTACTATAAATAATATAACGCTTATCAATAACGTTTTTTTCTTTTTATCTAACTTTTTAATAATAATTTCCCTCCAATCTAAAAATTATTATTTATTTTCTAATTGTATTTATATTAACCAAATAGATTCATTAAATTCTCTTTAGATTCATTTAAGTTTACTCAATAAAAAATTCGCTTCGCTCATGTCGCCAACGACCTTGAAAAGCAGGTCCGTTGCTCCATTAAGCAGTTGGAATTTATATTTTATCCAGAAAACAGATAAAATATAAATTCCTTACAATTAAAAAATCACGCATCAATTAACTATTAATGGCGTGATTCTTATCTTTTATTATTAGTTTTTAGCTTTTCTTTCTCTTACAGCTTCTATTACAACTGCTAAAATTATTATTAAACCTTTAACAAATCTTTGTGGACCTTGTTGAACATTTAATAAATTTAACCCGTTAGCTATAACACCTATTATTAAAGCTCCTATTAGTGTACCAGATACACTACCTTTTCCTCCTGCCATACTTGTTCCACCTATGGCAACTGCTGCTATTGCATCTAACTCATATCCATCTGCTGCTGTAGCAACTGCAGATCCCATTCTTGATGTTAATAATATAGCAGCCACTGAGCAACATATTCCAGATAGAGTATAAACCCACATTTCTTGTTTTTTAACATTTATTCCTGAAAGTTGAGAAGCCACTCTATTTCCACCTATTGCATACATATGTCTACCAAACTTAGTATATTTTAAACTATATCCACCTATTGCAAAAGCTAATATCATTATTATAACAGGTTTTGGTACTGGACCTATAAATCCTGCTAATCCTGTAAAGAATTCTGGCAATTGATATACTGGTTGTCCATTAGTTATTGTATAAGCAAGACCTCTAAACATTGTCATTGTACCAAGAGTTGCTACGAATGGTTGCAATTTAACTTTTGAAATTAATACACCATTAAGAAAACCTATAGCACCACCTACTAATATACCTATTAATAAAGCAACTATTACTGGTATTCCATTTTTCATTGCAAGAGCTACTACAAGTCCAGTAAATGCAACTATAGAACCTACTGATAAATCTATTCCACCTAGAAGGATTACATAAGTCATACCAACTGCTATAATTCCATTTACAGCTATTTGTTGAAGTACACTAAATATATTACTTGATGTTGCAAAATTTGGTGCGAATATTGATAATACAACGACTAATATTACTAATGCTATTAAAACACCTATTTTATCAAAAAAATCATTCATATTTAATTTTATTTGTTTAGTTTGCTTTTTCGCTATTTGCATCGTATTTTCCCCCTCCTGTAGCATAGTACATAATTTTTTCTTGATCCGCTTCTTCTCTAGATAGTTCTCCTGTTATTTCTCCCCTGCACATAACTAGTATTCTATCACTCATACCTAATACTTCTGGTAACTCAGAAGAAATCATTATTATACCTACACCACTCTTTACTAATTCATTCATAATATTATATATTTCTAATTTTGCACCTACATCTATACCTCTTGTTGGTTCATCAACGATTAATATTTTAGAATCTGCTAATAGCCATTTTGCTATTACTATCTTTTGTTGATTACCACCACTAAGTGTTCCTGTTTTTTGTTGATATCCAGCAGTTTTTATCTTAAGCTTCTCAATATAAGAATTTGTTGTATCTACTTCTGATTTTAAGTTTAGCTTAACAGGACTATCTAAAAATTTATTTAATGTTCCCAAAGTAATGTTCTCTTTAACATCCATCGATAAAACTAAACCTTCATCTCTACGATTCTCAGTTACAAATCCTATACCATGATTTATAGCATCTTTTTCAGTTTTTATAGTTACCTTTTTATCATTTATAAAAATCTCACCTGAATCAATTGGATCTATCCCAAATATCCCTCTCATTACTTCTGTTCTACCAGCACCCATTAATCCTGATATGCCCAGTATTTCGCCTTTTCTTAAGCTGAAGTTTATATCTTTAAAAACACCTTTTCTATTTAAATTTTTAACTTCTAATAATACTTCTTCTTTTTTAGCTTCTACTTTAGGGAATTTATTCCCTATTTCACGTCCAACCATTAGTTTTATTAAATAGTCAATTGTTGTTTCTTTCATATTTACCATTCCGACAGTTTCACCATCACGCATAACCGTTACTCTGTCACCTATAATACTAAATTCTTCTAATCTATGCGAGATATATATAATTGAAACGCCCTCTGATTTAATTTTATGAATTATTTCAAATAAACTGCTAATTTCCTTCTCTGTTAGAGCTGCTGTAGGCTCATCCATTATTATTACATCAGCATTTACTGATAATGCTTTTGCTATCTCAACCATCTGTTGTTGTGCTATACCTAAATCAGCAACAATTGTTTTTGGATCAATTTCAACATCCAATCTATCTAGCATTTCCTTTGATTTAGTATACATTTTTTCAAAATCAATTTTACCAGGTATCTTAGACATAGGCTCTTTTCCTAAAAACATATTTTCAGCTACAGATAAATATGGAACTAAATTAAATTCCTGATAAATTATTGATATCCCTAGTTTCTCTGCATCCTTTGGTGAGTTTATTTCAACAGGTTTTCCCTTATAAATAATTTCACCTGCATCTTTTGTATATGCACCAGCAAGAATCTTCATTAATGTAGATTTACCTGCACCATTTTCTCCTAGCAAAATCTGAACTTCTCCCTTTGCAACTTCAATTCCTGCCTTTTTTAATACACTTACTCCAGAAAATCCTTTTTCTATATTTTTCATTTGCAATATGGTTTCTGCCAACATACTCACCCCCACTTATATATCTTTATCCCTACTTTATAAACTAAATTTCCAACTAGGATGGATAGTCAAATATAATTATCCATCCTATGATTGTATTCTATCCTAACTATTTTATATATTCATCAACATTATTTTTATCAACTATTACAGTTGGTATTTCATGTAATTTATTTTCTATAGATTCACCTTTAATTGCTTTATCACAATCAACTATTGTTTGAGCACCTATTTCATAAGGGTTAGTATAAACACTAGCAGTACAAACACCAGATTTTATATCACTTAAAGTATTTGGATTACCATCTATACCTATAGTTATTACATCTTTTAAGCCTAATGAACTACAAGCTTGAGCAGCACCTAAAGCCATTTCATCACTTAATCCATAAAACATATTTATTTTGTTATTAGCTTGATACATGTTAGTAGCAACATTCATTCCTTTTTCACGTTCCCAGTTAGCAGCTTGCTTTGCAACAACTTCTATATTTGAGTATTTATTTACTTCATCTAAGAATCCACCTTCTCTATTTTCAGTAAATACTCCTGGAAGACCTTCTAGTATACCAACTTTAAACTTAGTATCTTTATATTCAGTTCCTAAATATTCAGCAACACTTGCTCCAGCTTTTCTTTGATCATATCCTACATATGAATATACATTTACTCCTTCAACTTCACTTAATGTATTAAATAATACAACCGGTATATTAGCTGCATTTGCTTTTTCAACTGCTATAGCCATTGTTTTATCATCTGTTGTACATAAAGCTATTGCTTTTGCACCTTTTGTTATAGCATCTTCTACACATTTTAATAGACCTTCATAATCATCTTCTTTTTGAGGTGCTGTTGTACTTACTGTATATCCTAACTCGTTAGCTTTATCTTTAGCTCCTGCTATAGTTTGTTCATAAAAAGAACTTACCATTGTTGGTGGTATAAATGCTATAGTGTTATCTCCTTGTCCTTCTCCACTAGCACTACATCCAACCATTCCTAGAACTAAAGATGAACTTAATAATAAACCAATTAATTTTCTAAACTTCTTACTCATTTGTAACTTCCCCCTATAATTTTATTATCAAACTAATAACGACATCAATTTCTAAAAACGTTTTCTCGTATGTAATAATAAATTTTAACTTTTCTTGGTAACTTGTATATTCTATTAAGCTTCTGATTATAGATTAGATTTTATTTGTTTGTAAATGCCTTCACTATTTAATCCGTACTTCTCAAGTAATTCTACTGCCGTACCTGATTCGCCATAGACATCATTTATACCTATTTTAATTACAGGAATTGGATCATTAGCACACGTAACAGCACATACTGCATCTCCCAATCCGCCAATAATAGAGTGTTCTTCTACTGTAAATATTTTTTTAGTTTCTCGAGATGATTTTATTATTAACTCTTCATCTATAGGCTTTATAGTGTGCATATTTATAACTTTAACACTTATACCATCTTCTTCAAGCATCTTAGCTGCTTCTAAAGATTCTGATACACAAAGTCCTGTAGCTATTATTGTTATATCATCACCTTCTTTTAACACTCTACCTTTGCCTATTTCAAAGCTATAATCTTCAGTATCACTTATTACAGGAACTGCTAATCTTCCAAATCTTAAGTATACAGGTCCTTCATGGTCTATAGCTGCTTTTACAGCTGCTTTTGCCTCAATATCATCACAAGGATTAATTACTACCATTCCAGGTATAGTTCTCATAAGAGCTATATCTTCGTTACATTGATGAGTTGCTCCATCTTCTCCTACAGATATACCTGCATGAGTAGCACCTATTTTAACATTTAATTTAGGATATCCTATAGAGTTTCTTATTTGTTCAAAAGCTCTACCTGCCACAAACATTGCAAATGAACTTACAAAAGGTATTTTTCCTGTACTGGCAATACCCGCTGCAATAGATACCATATTACATTCAGCAATACCACAATCTATATGACGATTTGGAAATTCTTTTTTGAATAGACTTGTTTTTGTTGCAGCTGCTAAATCAGCATCTAGTACAACTATATTTTCATTTTCTCTACCACATTCAACTAGTGCATTTCCATAACTTTCTCGAGTAGCTATTGGTTTTATAACTGTAGTTACATTTGACATAACTTCTCACCTACCTCGTTTAATTCTTTCATCGCTAATTCATATTGCTCTTCATTTGGAGCAGATCCATGCCAACAAGCTTGGTTTTCCATAAATGAAATTCCCTTACCCTTTATAGATTTAGCTATAATTGCAGTAGGTTTATCTTTTATAGATCTAGCTTCATCAAATGCCATTTTTATTTCATCAAAATTATGTGCATCTATATTAATTACATGGAAGTTAAATGACTTAAATTTTTCATCAATTGGATATGGTGAGCATACTTCTTCTATATTTCCATCTATTTGAAGTCCATTATTATCAATAATAACAACTAAGTTATCTAATTTTTTATGACCAGCAAACATAGCAGCTTCCCATACTTGTCCTTCTTGTATTTCTCCATCCCCTAAAAGAGTATACGTTCTATAATTATCATTTCCTAATTTTGCAGATAGTGCCATACCTACAGCTGCTGAAATTCCTTGACCTAATGATCCTGTAGACATATCTACCCCAGGTATATGTTTTTTATCAGGATGACCTTGAAGATAAGAACCAATTTTTCTAAGTGTTTTTAAATCTTCCTTTGGAAAGAATCCTCTATTAGCTAATGTTGAATAATATACAGGTGCAACATGACCTTTCGATAATATAAATCTATCTCTATCTTGCTTTTGAGGATTTTTTGGATCTATATTCATTTCTTCAAAATATAAATAAGTTAATATATCTGCTGAAGATAAAGATCCTCCTGGATGACCTGATTTTGCACTAAAAACTGATGTAATAATATCCTTTCTAATTTCATTTGCTATTTTTTTTAATTCTAAAATCTCCATTTTATTTTCCCCTTTGAGATCTACTCTCCAAATACTTTTTTATAATCTGCTTTAAATTTTTCTATTCCTTGATCTGTTAATGGATGTTTTGTCATTTGTTCTATTACAGAGTAAGGTACTGTAGCTAT
>OOCW01001529.1_pt1 | contig 16014 bp, 15 predicted proteins | sample 1671201 | NCBI WGS metagenome assembly OOCW01 (sample SAMN06348132, study PRJEB24527) | human gut metagenome | biome: human gut; feature: ankylosing spondylitis patient; material: feces | host: Homo sapiens | place: China | collected 2015-10
GTTGTGAAGAACATAAACAAGTTGCTAAAGACATAGCTGACAAAGCTATAACTTTAGTTAAAAATACTAGAGATCAATTACCAATAACTCCACAAACTCATAAGAGAATAATGCTTTACACTGTAGAGCAAGCTGGATTTACTCCTAATCAATTAGAGAGTGATACATTAAAAGCAAGAGTTAAAGCTAAATTAGAAGCTCAAGGATTTGAAGTTACTTTATTCGATCCTGCTGCTGGATTAAATGGTAAACAATTATTAGCATCTACTCCAGTAAAAGAGTTCGTTGATAAATTTGATGCTGTTATGTTATTCGTTCATGTTGCTGGATTCTCTCAAAGTAACGTAAGACGTATAACTTGGGCTATGCCAATGGGTCCAGATATTCCATGGTATGTAACTGAATTACCAACAGTTTGTGTATCTGTATTTAATCCATTCCACTTAGCTGACGTACCAATGGTACCAACTTATATAAACGCATACTCTGACAATGATGCTACTTTAGATTTAACTATAGAAAAAATAATGGGTAAATCTGAATTTAAAGGTGTTAGTTCTGTAGATGCATTCTGTAGCTCTTGGGATACTCGTTTATAATATACAAAAACACATTGCTATTTTCAGCAATGTGTTTTTTATTTATTGTCTAAAATTTATTATATATCAACTTTATATAGTTTGTGAGTTTTTCTAAGAACTACTAAAATGCTAACAAGTAAAATTCCTTTTGCTATACTACTTAAAGTAATACTCCACCAAATTCCATTTAACCCAAGTATCTCTGGTTTAGAAAGAAAAATTGCCAAAGGAATTCTAAGCCCCGTTAAAAGTGCGATTATAATTGAGGGGATATAAGTCCTACCTAGTCCTTTAAATATACCAGCTACAATTATCTCAAAACACATAAACAATTGTGAGTATCCAAGAATTTTTAAATAATCTGTCCCTTTTAAAATAGCTTCTTGCTCATTTATAAATGCCCTAAATATAGGTTCTCCTAAAAATACTAAAATTACTGTAGTCAAACTTCCCCATATAGATACACCGATAAGTGCATATTTACTGCTTTTATTTATTCTATCTATTTTCTTAGCACCATAATTTTGACCAACAAAGCTGGATAAGGCAGAAGCAAAACCATCACAACTATTCCATGATATAGACTCTATCTGAGAGCCTACCTTTTGAACTGCTATGGCAACCGGTCCAAAAGATGCCACTATAACTCCCATCATCATGGAAAAAACAGTAAATAAGCCATTTTGAAGTGCCACTGGTGTACCAAGTACAAATAGAGTTTTATAATATGAAAAATCAACTTCCCTAAATAATTTAATTTTAAAATGATTTGCTTTATCCTTCATAATTAAATAAATAAAACATAAAGACACTATTATATGTGATGTAATTGTGGCTATAGCAGCTCCTGTTACTCCCATTTTAGGGAATGGCCCTATTCCAAATATTAATACAGGATCTAAAATAATATTAGTCACTAAACCTATAGTATTTATTTTAAAAGGTGACTTACTATTACCTAGCCCCACAAATATAGAAGTAAACACAGGATTTATAAAATAAAACATCATGCCTAAGCCCACAATAAGTAAATATTGCTCTGACATATTAATAACTTCAACATCTCCTAATTTAAAAAATCCAACAAGAGGTCCTCTCAGAAAAATTAAAGTCAAACTATATAAAAAAGATAAAATCATATTAATCTCTATAGCAGATTTAATATAATATTTTGTATCTTTTTCATTCTTCTCCCCAACACTTTGGGCAACTTTAATTTCTCCCCCAACTTTTGATATCATAATAAATGCCATGGCAAGCCAAGGATAAAATCCTGCTGTTCCCACTGATGCTACAGCTTTACTTCCAATTCTTCCAACCCATATCATATCGATAAGGCTGTAGGCAATTTGTATAAAAGCTGTTCCCATTATAGGTAAAGCTAGTTTTACCAGTTTTTCAACAATATTACCTTCCGTTAAATCTATATTTTTACTCATAACTTCTCCTTTAGCATAATTATTTTGTCTTATACTTCTAAAATACCACCTAAATTAGGTGGCACTTATATATAATTAGTTATTATTAATTACATTTTCCTCTTCAATTTCTTTTAGTATTTTTAGTTCTTTTTCATTTAGATCAGAAAAATCCATAATATTTTTTCTAATATAATTTGCCATTAAGGATCTTAAATCTATAGTTTTATATAAACTATCAAACTCTGAAAAATCAAATTGACTCATAAATATAGAATATTCTTCTACATCCCTTTTATTTATTTGACTTATAGCTTCTTCAATATTATTTTCTTTTATAAACTGATTATATTTTTCTAGCAAATCAAAGGCCCCTATATCTTTAAAAGCTTCCACAATATAATCCATTGTTATATTACTTAAATTAAATAAATACTCTCCCAGTCCTCCATTTTCCATTTCCGTTTCAAACCAAAGCAAAGTATAAATATTTCTATGAGATTTTTTCATATTTTCATAAACAGCTTTATCACTGCATCCATATCCATATTCCAACTCTAAATTATTATCCACCATACAAATTAAATCTTCATCATCATAATTTAATACTCTTATATCATGTATTTTAGTTTTTGTAGATTCTTTAGATTTCATTGATTTAGCCTTGCTTTTTATTATTAAAAGAATGATTATATTCACAGCTCCTAAAATCACAAAAAATAAAAGTATATTGCTCATTAATGACATTATATAATCCCCCCATAAATTTTATATAATTATATTCTTATTAAAATACAACACTGACAAAATAAGCATTATTATACCTATTACTATGCATATAGCAGACACAATTTTAGATTCTTTATATAGCTTTTTCTTATTTTTTACTTCATAGGAAAAGCAATAAATAAGAAATATAACTCCACTTAGTATAAGCAGTGCCCCTACAGTACCCATAAAAAAAGTTGCCATTATCGAATTTTTCATTTGTATTTTCACATCCTTGCTACTTGTTGATATAATTATTATATTATATTTTTTCTTTATTTTGGTAAATAAACTGCTACTTGTTAAAGCTATATATTTTTTTGCTATAATTATTTTGTAATAGTTTTTAGATCTATATGTTTGGAGGAATATTATATGATTAATTTTGAAGAGCAATTTGGAATTAGTATAATATCAACACCTGTGAACAATCAGAATTTACCAAAATTTTTAAATGAAGAAGTATCAAATAAAGTAAGAATTTTTCACTCATCTATTAGTAATTATCAAATAACACCTCTTATTTCTCTTAATAATCTATCAAAAAAACTTAATATTAAAGGAATCTACGTCAAAGATGAATCTTATAGATTTAATTTAAATTCATTTAAATCACTAGGTGGTATTTATGCAATCTTTAAAATTGTATGTGAAAAATTGCATATGGATGATAGTAAAACAACTTTTGAAGATTTGCAAAACCCTAAAATTAAAGAAAAATTAAAAGATATGGTTTTTATAACTGCCACAGATGGAAATCATGGTAAAGGAGTTGCTTTTGCTGCATCAAAACTTGGTTGCAAATCAATTGTACTTATGCCTAAGGGAAGCGTAGAAATTAGAGCTGAGGCCATTCGACAAGTAGGTGCTTATGAAGTTACAATTACTGATTTAAATTATGACGATGCTGTAAGAAAAGCTGCCAAAATGGCTGAGGAAAATGGATGGTATTTAGTTCAAGATACAGCTTGGGAGGGATATGAAGATGTACCCAATTATATCACCCAAGGATATACAACTATGGCAAATGAAACATATGATCAACTTCAGGAATATGGTATAGAAAAACCTACTCATTTATTTTTACAAGCTGGTGTAGGTTCTATGGCTGGAGGTGTTTTAGGTTATTTTGCAAATAAATACAAAGGTAATCCTCCTATTACCACAATAGTGGAGCCAAAAAACGTGGCTTGTATTTATAAATCTGCTTTAGCCAATGACGGAAAAGCTCATGCAGTTACTGGAGATTTACACACTATAATGGCTGGTCTAAATTGTGGCGAACCAAATACTGCTACTTGGCCGATTTTAAGAGATTTTGCTTCTTTCTATGCAGCTTGTCCTGACTATGTTACTGCTAAGGGTATGAGATTAATGGCAAATCCTTTAGGTGATGATAAAAAAATAATTTCTGGCGAATCTGGTGCTGTAGGTCTTGGATTACTGGCTTTATTGATGGAAAGAAAAGAATTTGAAAAAGTAAGAAAATATATGAATTTAAATTCTGATTCTGTAGTTTTAATTTTTAGCACAGAAGGCAATACTGACCCTATAGGATATGATGAAATAACGAAGGAAGGTAAGTACAATGAATTATAATAAAAAAGCAGTTTATTTTTTCTGCACAGATTACGAAAAAGATGAAGTTGCTCCCAGGGTTCTAGACTATTTAAAAAATAATTATCCTCTTGTATTAAGTAAACATAAATTTGATAATAGAAATATTTACGAATATGTAGATGAAAACAACAACTTATTTTCTTATGTAGAAACTGATAAAGTGTTAAGCTATGACTATGATAAGTATATTCCTCTTTTGAATAAGTTATTTGCTGATTATGATGTGGCAGGAGTTGTAAATTGGCATGGTGGAGAAAAAGCTCCAGATAAAATCCTCACAGTACACTCAACTGGCGATGTAGTTGGAGGTATTTATGCCCCTTCTAATCCACTTTATTTAAGAAATTTATTAGTTTCCATGGAAAATAATAGAGTAAAAAACAATCTGGATGATTTTAAGGTAATGACTGAAGGTACTCATTGGACAGGAACTATAAGAGGTGGCAATATTAATCTAATAGATAAATATGAAGTGCCTCTATTTGATATTGAAATAGGTAGTAGCCTTGATAGTTGGTCTAATGAAACTGCTGTAAAAACTTTAGCTACGTCTCTACAAGATGTATTTTCCCATGACGATGACATAAAAGTTCTTCTTTGTACAGGAGGTATGCATTTTGAAGAAACTTTTTCCAATATAATTATCAATAAAGATTATAAAATTTCCGTAGGTCATGTTCTTCCTAATCAATGGCTTGTTCAAGGAGAATATGATAAAGATGAAAAATACGATTTATTAAAAAAATGTACTGACTCCATAATCGGCAATATTGACGGAATAGTAATCCACGATAATTTAAAGTCAGGCTATAAAAATCAAATAAAAAAACTTGCTGACGAGTTAGGTATTCCAACATTCAAACATAAAAAATTAAGAAATCCAAAGGATTTACCTATTTGGTAAATTACATAATTAAAAGCATAGAATAAATAAAATATTATAAGTTAATAATTCTACTTACTCTATGCTTTTTTGATTATTTATTAAAATTAAAACTTTCTTTATCTTTAATATGCTGTCCTACTATTTCTGCTACATCAGTTATAGTCATAAAGGCAGATACATCATCATCTCCAACTATTTTCTTAAGTTCTCTGAGCTCTATTCTCGTAACTACTACATATAAAACTACTTTCTTGCCACTTATCAGGCCTTCCCCTTCAATAAATGTAACAGTTCTTCCTAGCTTTTTATATATACTAGATGCTATTTCTTCACCGTTATTTGTAATAATAAGAGCTGCCTTGGCTTGGTCCAAACCTTCCGATACTATATCTATAATTTTATAAGTTATAAAATATGTCATTATTGAATAAAGAGCCCTATCCCATCCAAATAAAATACCTGCCACCATATAAATAACTAAGTTGACTAATAAAATTACCTGACCTACAGAAAAAGAAGTTTTCTTATTGATTAATATGGCAATAGTCTCCACACCATCTAAGCAAGCTCCATATCTAATAACAAAACCTACCCCTATTCCTAGCAATAGTCCACCAAATACTGTAGCAAGTAGTATATCACTAGTTACTACATCAACTTGTTTAAAAGCTTCTAATAATAAAGAAAATAAAATCATGGCAACAGATGATTGAATTAAAAAGTTTTTACCTAAGTGTTTAAATCCTAATAATAAAAATGGAATATTTATTATTACTATAAAAATACTCAAGTTTATATTAGTTAAAAAACTGAGAATTATAGATATGCCTGTAATTCCACCATCTATAATTCTATTTGGAATTAAAAACACCTCCAACGCTAGAGCTGCTAATAAAATACCTATGGTCATAAACATATAAGTAAGCACAACTACTACCCAAGAATTGTATTCTTTATGCTTAAACATACAACCACCTCTTTTTAACTTTTATTTCTTATACTAATAATTATATTCCACTTTTTAGATTCTTTATAAATTATTTAAATTAAAGTACATATTTATATTAAAATTTTTATCTTAAATATTTGCAGTATGAAGTATAGAATCATAATTTTTCATAAGATTTTCAAAAGATCTATGATCAGATTTATAACCTATACCTTCTCTTTTTTTATTTTTATCTATTAATTTATATGATTCACAAGCCTTTCTTATCTTCTCTTTATCTTTTTCATTTACTACTTTGTAAAAAATTCTTTCACTTTCAGGAATATCTTTTTTATATTCTGGCTTTACAAAATATTTCACATCTTTAACTTTTCCTGCATTATATAAAGACTGAATTACAGACCCATTTTTCAAATGTTGTAAATGCCAGTCTAATTTATATGTGTGAGCTACATGAGTTACACTATTTAATTCATTTTCAAATTTTAATGCGACTTGTTCCATTAAATCAAAACTTGTAGAATTACTTTTATTTATTCTAGGTAATAAAATTACATTTTTTCTTTTTATACCTAGATTTTCTACTGCCTCAAGAAATTCTCTTTCTCTATACTCATATTTCTCTTCTTGGCTCATATTTTCAAAAATTTTTTCATTTTTAAATATTTTTATTCCTGTACCATATGATACTTGTACTATATATACATTATCTGCACCTACTTCATTTATAGCCTCAATAATGGCTGCTGATGCCCAAAGCGTTTCATCATCTTGATGTTGTGCATAAAATACTACATTATCTTTAAATTTTGTATCTCCATAAGTATCTTCATTTTCAAATCCCGTTATAAATAAGGATATTATAAAAACAATTAGTAAACACATCCCCAATCTAATTCTTTTATTTATAATCATATTCTCCCTCTTTCCCCATAGTTTGTTAGAATCATTATACCATGTAAATATTTCTAAATTATTACGAAATTACAATTTTCTCCTTACAATTATGTAACATATAAAAAAACATAGTAATAAGCTACTATGTTTTTATCTATTTAATAATTTTTGTGATAATTTTATAAATCTTTCATCTTTTGATGAATTAAATATCTTTATACTACCATTTTCATTGTTATCTTTAAGTTCATTTCTTTCTATTAAAGTTTCTTTTAGATGATTTGTAGTTCCTAAATTTCCATCTACTATATCTATATTATTATTTAATATTTTTTCCATATATTCTTTATAAAATACAAAATGAGTACATCCTAAAACAATGCTATTGATTTTTTTCATATCTAAATCTTTATAATAACTTCTTATTTGATTTTCTACAATTTCTTCGTTGTCTAATAAATCATTCTCAACTATATTAACAAGTTCTGGACATGGCATTTTTATAACTGTATTTTCATCATCATATTGAGACATTAACTTGTTAAACTTTTCTTCTCTCAGTGTTAGAGGCGTTGCCATTACTACTATTGTATTATCAGTTTTTCCATCGGCAGCTACTTTTAGAGCTGGCTCCATTCCTATAATAGGTAGATATGAATATTTTTCTCTAAGTACATTTGCCGCTGCAGATGTGGCAGTATTACAAGCGATAACTACTGCTTTTACGCCCTCTTTTAAGAAAAATTCTATTATTTTCTCACATCTTTCAGTTATTTCTTCTTTTGTTTTTGTTCCATATGGTGCATTGGCAGAATCTCCATAATATATAAATTTTTCATTAGGCATAGATTTTACAAGTTCTTTTAATACGCTAATTCCACCTAAACCAGAATCAAAAACACCTATGGCTTTATCTTTATTGTTCATTATTAAACCTCCATCACTTAAAACTTCGTATATATTTTAAATAACATTACTAATCTATTCTTATATTTCAAAATAATACTTTTTGTATTCATATTGTTTACTCTTTTTATTATAAAATAACTCATTTATTTATACAAAGAAAAAATCTTTCCTTATCATATATTAAAGGAAAGATTTTTTTATAATAAATTTATTTATTATATTTTGCAATCAGTGCTCCATAAGCTATGGAATATAATTTTGATTCATGGCTATCAGCCCTTGATACTAAAACTATGGGAGCTTTTGCACCCATTATTATTCCGGCAGATTTTGCTCCTGCAAAATATGTTAAGGCTTTTCCTATACCATTGCCCACCTCAATAGTTGGCATTAACATTATATCTGTTTCTCCCGCAACTTTACTTTCAAATCCTTTTATCTTAGCAGCTTCTTTTGATACAGCTAAATCAAAGGCTAAAGGTCCCTCTACAATAACATTATCACCAAATTCTCCTCTATTACCGGCTTCCTGTAATGCTTTTGCATCTACTGTAGCTTGCATCTTAGGATTTACTTTTTCCTTAGCTGCTAAACATGCAACATTTATATTTGTAAGCCCAAGTGGATTTGTTGCTTTTATGGCATTTTTCAATATTTTTACCTTTTGTTCATAATCTGGTGATATATTCATTCCACCATCAGTTGTAACTAATAATTTATTATAACTTGGTATCTCATATACCATAACATGACTTAATAGGCTATCAGTTCTAAGTCCCCACTCTTTATTTAAAACAGCTTTTAATATGACAGATGTATCTAATAATCCCTTCATTACAAAATCAGCTTCCTTTGAAGAAACTAATTTAACAGCAGTTTTAGCACATTCTTCAATTGTATCTTTTTGAATTATCTTTATACCATCTAAATTAAATCCTATTTTTTTACTAATTTCTTTTATCTTATTTTCATCACCTATTAATATTGGAATTATTATCTCTTTTTCAACAGCTTCTTTTATAGCTAATAAAACTTCTTCATCATGAGCAGCTGCAACAGATAATAATACTTTTTCATTTCCCCTTAATTGATTTAATATATCCTCTAATTTATTTATCATAATTTTTCCCCTTTATTTTTTAACTAAAATTTGCAACTCCATCACAACATCTTCATCACTTAAAGATAAACTAGGATCTGTTAATTCCATTTCCAAAGAATCATCTAAAATCTCATATCCCTGTTCATTAATATAATTTATTAACTGTTCATAATATGGTGGTGCATCCTTATGAATACCATTAAATCTCAGACAAACATAAGTCCCCTTTGGAAAAATTTTAATTAAGTTTTTATTGTATTTTTCCTCTTCTATCATGATAAAAATAGATTTATATTCATTATATTTTCTATTAATTAAATCCTCTCTATCTACAGATATACCCACCAGGCCATAAGTAAGAAATATTTTATGGTCTGATATTTGAGTTAATTTTCTAAGGGATAGCTCTATATCATAATCCGTCTTAATACTATGTCTAAGATGAACAGCCTGTCTTTCATTAAAGTCCACTTCTCTAATAACACCTATCAAATCATCTCTTGTAGAATCTTTAATTTGAATTATTTTATTATTTATTTTATGTTTAATTAGCTCCAACTCACTTATCTTTTGATTAATTATATTACTTTGTTCCTCCAGTGAATTAATAACCTCTTCATTATTTATATTATTTAAATGATATTTTATTTTTTCTAAGGAAAGTCCTAATTCCTTTAAATATTTTATAGTTTCTAAATACTGAAACTGGTCTAGAGTATAGTATCTATATTTATTATCTTTATTAACAAAACTAGGTTTAAACAAATCTATTTCATCATAATATCTTAATGTTTTTTTATTTATATCAAATAATTTAGATATCTCTCCTATAGTAAAAAAATCCTTCATAATAAAAACTCCCCTAATTTTATACATGCTTATTTATAAATATATTATATAAAACTAAGGGAGTATATCCAATTATGTTAAATAATTGACTTATAAAAATATTTATTTCTAAGTTCTTGCTAAATCTGCTTCTTTATATATGGTAGCCTTTTCTTCCCCTTCCATTACTCTAAGTGCTCCAAAAGCTAAAGCCTCCAGTTCATTTTCTCCTGGTAATATTTCTACTGGTGCAATAAACTTAACTCGCTTACTTATAGACTTAGTCATATATTTAGAGTAAGCTATTCCACCAGTTATAATTATTGCATCCACATCTCCGTTAACTACTGTTGATAGTTCACCTATTGCTTTGGCTACTTGAAGAGCTAGAGCATCATATATTAGTTTCGCATATTCATCTCCATTTGCTATTCTTTCTTCAACTTCTCTAGCATCCACAGTATCTAAATAAGAAACTATTCCGCCCTTACCTCTCATATTTTTAACCATTTCTTTATAAGAATATTTTCCACTGTGACATAAGTCTACTAACATTTTTGATGGTAATCTTCCCGCTCTTTCTGGTGAAAATGGTCCTTCTTCATCTGTTACAAAATCCACCATTTTACCCTTTTCATGAACATTTAGGCTTATTCCTCCACCTAAATGAGCTACTATTAAGTTTAAATCCTTATAATTTTTATTATTCATTTTTGCATATTTTATTGCCATAGCTCTTGTATTTAAAGCATGAGTTAAACAAACTCTATCCAATCCTTTAAGACCTGACACTTTTGCTATGTCTTCACTTTCATCAACTGAAACAGGGTCATATATATAAGAATTTACACCTATTTCATTGGCTATGGAATAAGAAATCATGGCACCTAAATTTGAAGCATGGTCTAGGGTTGGTCTATGAATTAATCTATCTATCATCTCGTCATTTATTATATAAGCTCCTGATTTTACTGGTGGTAGTCCACCACATCTGCCTACTACTGCATTTATACTTTTTAATTCTATATTATTTTCTTTTAAAGTATTTTCCACTTCTTTTTTTCTCATTTCAAATTGATCTATTATATTATGAAATTTCGATAATTCTTCTACAGAATGATTAAGTGATTTAGATAATATTTGAGTCTCACCATCATAAACAGCAAATTTTGTAGATGTTGATCCTGGATTTATAGCTAATATTCTATAAGTCATAATTAAATCCCCTTTTAATATATTTTTTATCTATACAGTTGCACTTGACTCATGATTTATCAATTGCATACCTTCTTCAAAGGCTTTTAAATTTAAGTCTATATATTTTTCTTTTACATTTTGTTTTATTATATCCTTCCAATCAATATGTTCTAAGTTCATTGATTTTACTAAAGAACCTAGTAAAATAACATTCATTACCTTAATATTCCCCAATTCTTCAGCTTTTTTAGCTGCATCTACCATAGTTGCATTTAATCTTTTTAATTCTGCATCTATCTCATCTTCTTTATATTCAAATTTCCCAACTAATGTAGATACGGAATTCATTCTAAAATTATTTGTAACAATTTTTCCTTCTGGTTTTAAATATCTAATATATCTTAAAGCTTCCATCTTCTCAAAAGAAACTATCATATCCGCTCCACCAATTTCTATAACAGGAGAGTAAACTTTTTCTTCACCATATCTAACTTGAGATGAAACAGATCCACCTCTTTGACTCATACCATGTATTTCGCTCATTTTTACATCATATCCAGCTTCCATTAGTCCTAGAGTTAATAATTTACTTGCAAGTATAGTTCCTTGACCACCAACGCCTACTAACATAATACTTTTAGTCATATTATTCTCCCTCCTTAACTATAGCTTGTTTAGGACATACTTGAGCACAAACTTCACATCCTAAACATTGATTTCTATCTATATTAGATTTTTTAATATCTTTATTATATGAAATTGCTGGACATCCTGTTTTAGTACATTTTTTACATCCTATACATAAATCTTCTAAAACTTTACACTTAGTTGTAAATGGTTTATCAAATTCTTCTATATCTTGTGGTGAGAATTTTTTAAGAGCACATGGCCATCTTGTTATTATTACAGAAGCCTCCTCATTTTCTAAAGCCCAATCTAGTGCATCATTTACTTCATCTAATTTATTTGGATTTATTACCCTTACATTTTTTATTCCACAAGCCTTAACTACAGCTTCTATACTTATTTGGGTTGTTTCTTCTCCTTGAAGGGTATAACCTGAACCTGGATTTTGTTGATGTCCTGTCATACCAGTTATTCTATTATCTAAGATTATTGATATACTATTACCTTTGTTATAAATGATATCTAGTAATCCATTTATTCCTGTATGGAAAAATGTTGAATCTCCAAGAACTCCAACTACCCTTTTTTTATTTCCTTCTATCATATTAAATACTTGCTGAGCACCATGACCTGAACCCAAAGATGCTCCCATACAAACAACACAATCCATGGCATTATACGGATGTGCAAATCCTAAAGTATAGCATCCTATATCTCCTGATACTACTACATCCTTTCTTCTTCCAAGTTCATAAAATAATCCTCTATGTGGGCATCCTGCACAAAATGTCGGTGGTCTTGGCACTAATAATTCTTCGTTAGTTTCAATATAATCAAATGTTTTACCATAAACAGCTTTTCTTATCACATCTGGAGTCATTTCTCCATAAGCAGGAAAAACATCTTTACCGTGACATTCTATACCTAATAGATCGGAAGAGCACACGTCTATACCTAGTGCTTTTACATGTTCCTCTATAAATGGGTCATTTTCTTCTATTACATAAATTTTATCTACTTTTGAAGCAAATTCTTTTATTTTTTCATCTGGCATTGGGAAAGTAAATCCTAACTTTAGATATGATGCATTTTTTCCAAATACTTCTTTTGAAAAATTAATACACATTCCGGATGTGATTACACCAATTTTGGTATCATTTATTTCCATATAATTTAGATTTGTCATATTGGAGAAGTCTTCTAATTTGTGCATTCTTTCTTCTACTTTTACTCTTAATACTTTTGAAACTGCTGGAACTGTCACATATTTATTTGGATTTTTTACATATTCTTTTATCCCAACTTCTTTTCTATCTTCACACTCAACTATACTCTTTGAGTGACAAAGTCTAGTTGTTAATCTGTATAAAACAGGTGTGTCATACTTTTCACTTATTTCAAAGGCTTCTTTAAACATGTCCTTTGCCTCTTGGCTATCAGATGGCTCAAGCATTGGTACTTTTGCTGATCTTGCGTAGTTCCTATTATCTTGTTCATTTTGAGATGAATGTTGACCTGGTTCATCGGCAGTTATAATTACAAATCCTCCATTTATTCCTGTATAAGCAATTGTAAACAGTGGATCAGCAGCAACATTTAAACCTACATGTTTCATAGATGCCACAGTTCTAGCTCCTGCTATTGAAGCACCTGCTGCTGATTCTACTGCAACTTTTTCATTTGGCGCCCATTCGGCTTTTATATCATCTTTGTATAAAGCTATATTCTCTAGTATTTCAGTGCTGGGAGTTCCTGGGTAAGCTGAAGCATATTTTACTCCTGCCTCATAAGCCCCACGAGCTATAGCCTCATTGCCTGTCATTAATTTTTTCATAATTAATAGTCCCCCTTATTCTTTTTATACTAAATTTATGTCTTTATACTAAAATAACGTCTAAGATTTAAACTTCTCAAGAACGTCTTTTATAATTTTTGGAGCTTTTTTGCATTTTTCTTCTGATACGGCACACACTGCAAATCTTAACCCCATTTTTAATGGTACTAAATAAAGATTTTCCTTAGTAAGTTCTTCGCAAACTTCTTTTGGATTATCACATGGAATACTTATAAAAAATCCATCTCTATAAGGTAATATTTCTAAATTTACATCCTTTGCCCCTTGAACAAAAGCTTCTGCTCTACTAACAAGTAGACTTTTATATTTATTTTTTTCTATTTCATATTCTTCAAATTTTTCTTTATCATCAACTAAATGCGATAATACAGACATAGCCCCTCTATTACAGTTAGACCAATTGGCTCTGCATGAATGCATTAATGAGTAATAAAACTCTTCTGCAATATCTTCATTTGATGATATTCCTATGGCAGCTCCCATTCTCATTCCATAAGCTGTAAATCCTTTTGACATACTAAAACCAACTATAGTTAATATATTTTCTGGTAAGTTGCCAAATTTTTTAAAGAATTTTCTACTTTTAACATCATCTTTAACAAAATCTATATAAGCAACATCTATAAATAAAACTATTTTTTTACTTTTATCCGTTGCAACTTCTTTTGCAAAATCTAATATTTCATCCCATTCTTCATCAGAAACACTATATCCTGTTGGATTGTGACCTGGCGAATTTATAATAGTAAATATATTTCCTTGTTTATCAATTATCTCCTTAAACTTTTCTTTGAAAGATTCTATATTAAATCTTCCTTCTTTATTAAATAATTTAAAATTAGCTACACCTCTACCTGCTTCTTCCCCAATAATTCCATAAGGGCTCCAATACCAATCAGAAGTCAATATAACATCACCTAAGTTAGTATAGTTCCACATAGCTAACTTAATTGCTCCACTTCCACCTGGAGATGCTACTACTTTTATATATCCATTAGGATCATTTCCTTTGAAACAAACCTTCTTTACTGCTTCTTTATAATCCTCTTGTCCGGCAATTGATGCATACGCCGATATCTCATTATTAGGTAGAGATTTAAATTCATCGTATACACTTTTCATACTGATTAGTTTACCTTCATCATCCATAAGAGCACCGATAGTAGCATTAATAACATTATCTTTTCCTATAGATTTTTCTGCTTCTTGAGCTCTTTCTGATAAATTAAATATAATATCATTTTCTCTTGGCCATTTAGCATGTGCTGCAACCATACTTGATTTCATGTTGTTCCCCCCTATATTTCTTACTGATATTTAAGTTGTCATAGTACTTCTTAATTTTATAATAAACCTTCCATTAACTGGAATGTCAATGTGTTTTATATAATATAAAAAAGAATACACAGTTCAATATATTGAACTGTGTATTTCTAATATTAACCTAAATATTTTATCTATAAAGCTCCTGAAATTTCTTTTTCTTCCTCTTTTTGTTCCAATGAATTTATCATATTTATTATTATAGGATTAAATAATCCTTCTACTTCTTCATCCCCGTCATTATAAATTCCTAAAGATACATTTCCTATACCAGTATTCATAGGTAATTGCCCAAGTAGATTTAAATTCATATCATCAAGAAACTTTCTATTATTTTGTCCATTAAATATCTGAATTTTTTTGCCGCAGTCTGGACATTTAATATAGCTCATATTTTCAACTACACCTATAACATCCATATTTAATTTTCCAACCATATGTACAGCTTTAGCAACTATCATTGATACCATATCTTGAGGTACAGTAACCATCACAATTCCATTTATTGGTATAGATTGCATTACTGTTAACGCCACATCCCCTGTTCCTGGTGGCATATCTATTATAAGGTAATCTAACTCTTCCCATAAAACATCTGTATAGAACTGCTTTACAATATTAGATACCATTGCTCCTCTCCAAATCACAGGTTCTTCTTCATTTTCTATTAATAAATTTAAAGACATTACTTTTATTGAATCTGAAGTTAATGCCGGATATATAAATTGTTCTGATGCTCTAGCTCTTTGTTTATCAACACCTAAAAGTCTTGGTATACTAGGACCTGTTATATCTGCATCTAATACACCTACTTTGTATCCCCTTTTACTTAAGTTTTTTGCAATTAATGCTGAAACTGTAGATTTTCCTACTCCACCTTTTCCACTCATAACACCTATAATTTTATTAATTTTATTTAGTGGATTATTTTTTACTGAACAACTTGATTTGTCTTTGTTACAAGTTCCACTTGATGAACATGAACTACAATCTGACATTTCTATTCCCCCTTAATAATAACTCTATCTATAAAATAAATATAGTTATTTATATT
>OOCW01001532.1_pt1 | contig 15987 bp, 16 predicted proteins | sample 1671201 | NCBI WGS metagenome assembly OOCW01 (sample SAMN06348132, study PRJEB24527) | human gut metagenome | biome: human gut; feature: ankylosing spondylitis patient; material: feces | host: Homo sapiens | place: China | collected 2015-10
GAATAATAGTAAAAGGTGGAGTTGCAGCAAATATAGTTCCAGATGAAGCAGTTGCACAATTTTACTTCAGAGCAGCAACTAAAGAAACTCTAGATGATATATTAGAGAAAGTTAAAAGAATAGCTGAAGGTGCAGCGCTTATGACAGGGGCTACATTAGAGATGGAAAGATATGAGTTTCCTAATGATAACTTAGTAACTAATGAAAACTTGTCTGAAGCATTTAATGAAAACTTAAGAGCGCTTGGAATAACTGAAATAAAACCACCAAAATCATCTGGTTCAAGTGATATAGGAAATGTAAGTCACAAAGTGCCTACAATCCACCCATATATACAAGTATCATCTTGCAAAGCTCCAGGGCATACAGTAGAACTTGCAGAAGCTACAGTTTCAGACCTTGGTCATGAAAGACTTCTTACTGGTGCAATGGCACTTGCCTATACAGGATATGATGTTTTACTTGGAAAAGTTAATTTAGAAAGATAAATTTTTATATTTGATAATAAATAAAGACCGTGGCGAAATTCGTTGCGGTTTTATTTATGAAAAATTTTATGCAAAAAACTATATATATGATGCTTGTGATAATTATTTCCAGTATAATATTTATATATTTTACAACTTTGAAACAATTTATTATCAGAAATTATACCCCTATATATTACTATAAGTTTATCAAATAAATGACAACGAGGAGAGATTGAGAAAATGAAAGGAAACTTAAAAAAAGTAGCAATAACTGTAGGGCTAAGCGCAGTAATATTATTAGGAGCGAGTATACCAGTAGTTAAAATGATTAATAATCACAAACAACAATTAGCTATTGAGGCAGCTGCACAAGAAAAGAAGAGAAAAGAAGAGGAAGAGGCAAAAAAACCTATAATAGGGGTTAATAAAGAAGGTCAAAAATACACATATGATGCTAAAAAAGTACAAGAGAAATTATCTAAATATGATTATTCAAATAATGGTAAAAAGATAGTATTTTTAACTTTCGATGATGGTACATCAAAAACTAATACACCAGAAGTATTAAGAATATTAGATGAAAATAATATAAAAGCAACATTCTTTTTAACAGGATCTAATATTGAAAATGGTGGAGAAACAGCAAGAGAATTAGTAAAACAAGAGTTTGAAAGTGGACATGCAATAGCAAACCATTCTTATAGCCATGATTGCAACAAATTATATCCAGGTCGTAACTTAGATATGAAAGCTTTCAAAGAAGATTATGAAAAAAATGATAAATTATTAAAATCTATATTAGGTGAAAACTTCACTACACATGTAATGAGATGTCCAGGAGGATATATGTCATGGAAAAACATGGACGAATTAGATAAGTATTTAGAAAAAAATAATATAGCTTCAATAGACTGGAATGCATTAAATGCTGATGCTGAAGGACCAAAGAAAAATGCAAAACAATTAGCACAATACGCAATAAAAACATCTGAAGGAAAAGAAATGGTAGTATTATTAATGCACGACACATATGGAAAAGAGGAAACTGTTAAAGCATTACCAACTATAATAAAATATTTCAAAGATAATGGATATGAATTCAGAACTTTAGTATAATAATTAATAATTAAAATAAAAAACAAACTGGTGGTAATATGAAGTTTTGGAAAAAGATATTTTTATATTCTTTAATATTATTCCTTTTACTATTTAATAGTGGAGGAATAATATTAATAGAAAAAATCCATAGTGATAATATAAATACAGCCATTAAATCTGTAATGTACAAATCTTTAAATATGGAGTCTATAATGTATTTAAATACTGATTACCTTATGGATATAGATGTAAATAGCAAGTCAAATATGAAAAAATGGCTAGAAGTTATAATAAATGGATACTCCATGAATAATGTTGAAAGGTACAATACAGAGCTTTACTCTATGGATAATGAGTTAATAATGTCCGATCTAAAAGAAAAAATAAGTGGTGAGAGAAAAGAAATTACAAATGCTAAGAAAAATGAAAAATCATTTATTATAAGAACTTTAAACAATAGAAAATATGTATTTGTAAGTTCTATTATTACTTTAGAAAATAAAGATTTTAAACTTTTAATATCTAAGGATATACAAGAAGTATACAATGAAAGAATAAATAATTATAAATTTTTCTTAGCAATTGATATAATAAATTTTATAATATTAGCCATTGTAATGTATATAATTTCAAAGAGTTTAACAAATCCTATAGTAGATTTAAGTAATATATCTAAGGATATAGCTAGGGGAGATTATAGTAAAAGATCTAAGGCAAGTAATAACAATGATGAAATAGGTATATTAGAAAATAATTTTAATATTATGATAGATGTAATAGAAAATAATATAAAAGAGTTAAAATATTTAAATGAATCAAAACAGAGATTTATAGATAGTTTAAATCATGAGATAAAAACACCTATTACTTCTATAATAGGCTACTCAGAGCTTTTATTAAGAACAAATGTAAATGAAGAAACTAGATTAAAAGCTTTAAATTATATAAATTCAGAATCTAAAAGATTAGAAACATTAAATTCAACTTTACTCAAATTAACTTTAATGAGGGAAGAAAAAATAAGTTTAGAAAAAATTAATTTAAATGAAGTATTAAATACAGTCCATAATACACTTAGATACAAATTAGAAAAGATAAAAATAAATCTAAAAGTAAGTATTGAAAAAGTTGAAATTTACGTAGATAAACAATTAATAATAGTATTACTTACAAATATTTTAGATAATAGTATAAAAGCTTGTGAAGAAAATTCTATTATTCATATAAAAGGAAGTTACGAAGAAGATGCTTATGTTCTAAGAATAATTGATAGTGGCAGAGGTATATCTAGTGAGGATATAGATAAAATAAAGGAACCTTTTTATATGGTTGATAAAGCAAGAACTAGAAAAAATAATGGTATTGGACTTGGACTTTCAATATGCAGTGAAATATGTGAGGTTCATAATATTGATATGAATATAAAAAGTGAAATTAATAATGGCACTGAAGTTATATTAACTTTTAGCAAGGAGAGCTTATATAATGAAAAATAAGTTGTTGTTATTAACTTTGATTATAATATCTGTATTTTTATTAGGAAATATAAAGTACATCTATAAAGAAAATACACTGTATAAGCAAAGTGATATATTAGATTATAGTGAAAATAGATATGAAAGTAGTAATTTAATTAGTAGAAATAAAGCTATAAAAATGGCTACTTATATTATATCGGATGTATTAAATATTGATATAGATAGTGAGAATTCTCAGATATATATAAATATATACAGAGGTGGCTCAAATAGCGGAGATTATAATTGGAATATAAATTGGACAAAAAATGATTTTAGTGGTAATTATAGCGTTGATATAAACTCAAATACAGGAGAAATCAATGATATATATGTCACTGAAAATATAAACTATGAATTAGAAACTTCAGATGAGTTAAGTAATAAAGAAATAGTGTCTTTAGTTAGCGACCTTACGAGTGCTTTAGGTTTTGATTTGGATGATTACAATTTAAATATAAAAACTACTAAAGATAATAAATTCAATAATATAAAAACAAAATATAAGATTTGTACGTTTACTAAGAAAAATCAATCAAATGATAGATTTGTAATTACTATTGACTGTAGAGGGGGAAAAATAACTCAATATATAAGAAACCCTATTAAGGAGGTTAATTAGTTGAAGATATTAGTTGTAGAAGATGAAGTAGCAATTAGAGATTTAATATGTATAAATTTAGAGTTAGTAGGATATGAAGTATCTACAGCAGAAGATGGCTTGGAAGCTAAATCATTTTTAGAAAAAAATACAGTAGACTTAATTTTATTAGATGTGATGATTCCTGGAATAGATGGATTTTCTTTAATAGAGCAAATTAAAAAATATAATATACCTGTAATTTTTGTAACAGCTAAAGAATCTGTATTAGATAGAGTAAAAGGATTAAGATTAGGTGCAGAGGACTATATAGTTAAACCTTTTGAAACTGTAGAACTTTTAGCTAGAATAGAAGTGGTTTTAAGAAGATATAATAAAAGTAGCAATATTATAAAATTTAAAAATATTGAAGTTGATACAAATACAAGAATTGTAAAAGTAAATAATAAAGAAGTTTATTTAACTGCTAAGGAATATGACTTATTAATTTTATTTTTACGAAATAAAAATATGGCTTTATCTAGAGAGCAGATTTTAGATAAAGTTTGGGGTTTTGAATATGTTGGAGAAACTAGAACAGTAGATATTCATGTTAATCGAATAAGGGAAAAACTAGACTTAAAAGATAATATAAAAACTGTATTTAAAATAGGGTATAGACTTGAAGGATAAATTACATGAATTTAATATAAACTCAAAATAAAATATGCTTAATGGTATATTTTATTTTTTATGCTATAATTAAGTTTAAATAATATAAACGTAGAAATTATAAAAAGGGGGGGCGTAAATGCCAATTAAAATATCTGAAGAATTACCTGCATACAATGTATTGTCTAATGAAAACATATTTGTAATGAATACAGAAAGGGCAAGTCATCAAGATATTAGACCGCTTAAAATAGGAATACTAAATTTAATGCCAATAAAAATTCAATCTGAAAATCAACTTCTTAGATATCTATCCAATACACCACTTCAAGTTGAAATAACTTTACTTCAAACAAAATCATATACAGGAAATCATACACCATTAGAACATTTAGAAAAATTTTATAGATATATAGATGATGTTAAAGATGAGAAATTTGATGGGCTTATTATAACAGGAGCACCTGTAGAACAAATGGAGTTTGAACATGTGGATTACTGGGATGAGTTAAAGGATATAATGGATTGGAGTAAAACCCATGTTTACTCTACTGTGCATACTTGTTGGGGAGCTCAGGCTGCATTGTATCATCATTACAATATACCTAAATATAAACTAGAAAAGAAATTATTTGGAGTATTTGAACATAAGAATAATTTTGAACATGATAATTTAACTAGAGGATTAAATGATATATTTTATGCACCTCATTCTAGACACACATATGTGAAAAGAGAAGATATAGAAAAAGTTGAAGATTTAGATATATTATCAGAGTCTAATGATGCAGGAGTGTTTATTGTTGCAAATAAAAACAGAAGACAGATATTTATTACAGGTCACTTAGAATATGATAGGGATACTTTAAAAGGAGAATATTTGAGGGATTTAAGTAAAGGCTTACCAATAGATATTCCAAAGAATTATTTTGAAAATGATGATGTAAATTCTACGCCTTTAGTTAAATGGAGAGAAAGTGCCAATATAGTATTTGGAAATTGGCTAAATTATTGTGTATATCAAGATACACCGTATAATATTGATGAGATAAATTAAAAATAAATCTCTAATTAAAAAATAGCGAGGAATAATTTTATTCCTTGCTATTTTTTTTATTATATAAAATTATCTAGAACTTCTTTTTGCAGAAATATTAGAGCATGTTATTTTCATTAAACGTACTTTATTTAAAATTTTATCTTTAAAGTCATTATTGTCTTTAGAAGTATAGTGTTCCATTATTTTATTTAATCCATGAATTTTATCGTATAGATCATGAACAAATTCTACTTGGCCTGAAGACATGATGCTAAAATATTCAAATCCATGTGCACAAGGTGTATCAGCATCTATAAGATTATGGTCACTATCAATTTCTATAAATACATTAGGATTTTTATCCAAAATATCTAGTTTTTTACCCTCATTTGCACAGTGACAATAAAGTATTAGTTCATTACTATTAAATTCATAACCATAATTTAAAGGAACTACATAAGGTGTATTATTCTGACACATGGCAACTCTCACAACTTGACACTTTGATATAATATCCTTTATTACATCCATATCTTTTATAGCTCTATCATTTCTTCTCAAAACTCCCATCCCCTTAAAAATATAATTTTATAACGTAATAAAATTATAGCACTGTAATAAGGGAAATATTTGAATTATAAAAAATACAGAAAATTAAAAATAGTCATAAAAAAAAGCCAATAAATAGAATTTATCTATTATTGACTTAATTATTTTAATATTAAACGTTGAATCTCCAGTTAACTACGTCTCCATCTTGCATTACGTATTCTTTACCTTCAAGTCTAACTTTACCTTTTTCTCTAGCAGCAGCTATAGAACCACATTCAACTAAATCTTTGTAGTTTACTATTTCACCTCTGATGAATCCTTTTTCCATATCAGAGTGGATTTTACCAGCAGCTTGTGGAGCTTTAGTTCCTACTGTTATAGTCCAAGCTCTAACTTCTTGAACACCAGCAGTTAAGTAAGACATAAGTCCAAGTAGAGAGTAAGAAGATTTTATTAATTTATCAAGACCTGATTGTTCAAGTCCTAAAGATTCTAAGAATTCTTTCTTTTCTTCTTCTGATTCTAATTCAGCTATTTCAGCTTCTATTTGTGCACAAACTACAACAACTTCAGCGCTTTCAGTAGCAGCGAATTCTCTAACTCTGTGAACATATTCATTGTTAGCACCTTCATCAGCTAAATCATCTTCACAAACATTTGTAGCATATATAACTGGTTTAGAAGTTAATAGATTTAAAGTTTCAACAAATTCTCTTTGATCATCAGTTAAGTCCATAGTTCTAACTGATTTATTTTCTTCAAGAACTGCTAATATTTCTTTTAAGAATTCAACTTCAGCAGCTATAGATTTATCAGCTTTAGCAGCTTTAGCACTTTTTTGTATTCTTCTTTCTAATATTTCTATATCAGAGAATATTAATTCTAAGTTTATAGTTTCTATATCTCTTAAAGGATCAACAGAACCATCAACGTGAACAACATTTCCATCTTCGAAACATCTAACCACGTGAACTATAGCGTCAACTTCTCTTATGTGAGATAAGAATTTATTTCCTAAACCTTCACCTTTTGAAGCTCCTCTAACAAGACCTGCTATATCACAGAATTCTATTGCTGTTGGAACAACTTTTTTACAATCGTACATTTCTCTAAGTACTTCTAATCTTTCATCTGGAACAGAAACAACACCAACGTTTGGTTCTATTGTACAGAAAGGGTAGTTTGCAGATTCAGCACCTGCTTGAGTTATAGCATTAAATAATGTACTTTTACCAACGTTTGGTAATCCTACTATACCTAATTTCATATTATTAATCGTCCTTTCTTATATGAATTTACATATTTGTCAAATTTATTTATTTAAAATAATAAACACATTTCAGTATTTTCTAGACATACATATTGATTATACATCATAATCTTAATATGTGTAAACACGTTTGAATTAAGTTGTTATATGTAAAATAGATTATTTTTGTAAGATTTTATACTTTATGTGGGATTTTAATTTGAATTTTAGCATATCCTAATAAAAATGCATAAATAAAAAAATAAGTATTTTCTAAAGTAATAAAAAAGATATAATTATTATAAAAGGAAAAATTTTGAATATATGAATCATTTATTGTATAAATAAGTTAGTACTCATAAGAGGAGGTAAAAATGAAAAAGAATAAAACTATAAATTTAGGCAAAGGTATTAATTTAACTTTAATTCCAGAAGAAAAATTCAAATCAAATTTAGTAAGTATTTATATTCAAAGATTATTAGATAGAGATGAAGTAACAATGAATGCATTACTTCCTTCTATAATAAAGAGTGGTAGTGAGAAATACCCAAGTGCTAGAGAAATGTCAATTCATCAAGATGATTTATATGGAGTGTCAATAGGGGCGGATAGTAGTAAAAGAGGAGAAAGCCAAGTAATAACTTTTAAAATTATCAGTACAGATGAAAAATATTTAGATGAACAAATTTTTAAACCTGTTGTAGAATTTTTAGATGAGGTAGTTAATCACCCTTTAGTAATAGATGGTGGATTTAAAGAAGAATACGTAGAAATAGAAAAGCAAAATTTAAAAAATAGAATAGAGTCAATTATAAATGATAAAGGTAGATATGCAGTTGAACGTGCTCGTGAAGAAATGTTTAAAAATGAGAGATATGGAATAAGTGATTTAGGTTACTTAGAAGATATAGATAAAATAACTGCTAAGGGATTATATGAACATTATGTGGAAATAATGAAAACTTCTCCAATTGATATAGTTGTAGAAGGTAATTTTGATGAAGAAGAAATAGTAAACATAATATCAAATGGATTCAATTTCCACAGAGAAGATATAATTGATATACCTAGAGCTGATTTTAATAAAAAAGTAGAAGAAGTAAAAGTTATAAAAGAAGAAATGGATATAACTCAAGGTAAACTTGTTATGGGATTCAGATGTAATGTGGATTATAAGGATGAGTTTAAATATTATTCTTTATTTGTTGGATCAAATGTTCTTGGAGGAGGACCTCACTCAAAACTATTTGTAAATGTTAGAGAAAAAGAAAGTTTATGTTATTATATTTACTCTTCTTTAGAAAAATATAAAACATCTATGTTTATATCATCAGGAATAGAGAGTGCAAACTATGATAAAACTATAGAATTAATTCAAGAGCAACTTAAATATCTAAAAGAAGGACAAATTTCTGATGAAGAATTATTAAATAGTAAAAGTGCAATAATTAGTTCTCTTAAATCAATAAAGGATTCTATAGGAGGAGCATCAGATTTTTACTTCTCACAAACAATGGGTAAAACTAATAGCACAGTTGAAAAAATTATAGAAATGATAGAGAAAATTACAGTGGAAGATATAGTTGATGCAGTTAAAAATATTGAACTAGATACTATATACTTCTTAAGTAATAACAAGGAGGCATAATCATGGAAAAGATAGTTAACGACTTATTAAAAGAAGAATTATATTATGAAAAATTAGAAAATGGTCTAGAAGTCTACTTCATGCCTAAAAAAGGATTTACTAAAAAGTATGCTGTCCTTGCAACTAATTATGGATCAAATGACTTAGAATTTATACCTATAAATGAAAAAGAGAAGATGACAGTAAATGCAGGTATTGCCCATTTCTTAGAACATAAAATGTTTGAACAACCAGATGGAGGAAATGCCTTTGACAAATTCTCTAAATGGGGAGCTAATGCCAATGCTTTCACAAACTTTACAATGACAGCATATTTATTCTCAGCTACAGAATATTTTTATGAATGCTTAGATCATTTAATAGATTATGTTCAAACACCTTATTTTACTGATGAAAACGTGGAGAAAGAAAAGGGAATAATAGAACAAGAAATAAAAATGTACAATGATGATCCAGAGTGGAATGTATTTTTCAACTCTCTAAAAGCCATGTATGTAAATCATCCAACTAGAATAGATATAGCAGGTAGTGTTGATAGCATATATAAAATTACAAAGGAAGAACTTTATAAGTGTTATAATACATTCTATAATCCAGGAAATATGATTTTATTTGTTGTAGGTGATTTAGATTGTGAAGAAGTATTCGACCATGTTAGAAAAGCTAATCACAAAGATATACAAAATTTACAAGAAGAAATAGTAAGATTTTATCCTGAGGAACCTAAAGAAGTTAAACAAAAAGAAATAGTTGCAAAATTCCCTATATCAATGCCAATGTTTTCTATATGTTTTAAAGATGACAAAGTAGATATAGAAGGAAAAGAATTATTAAGATATGAAGTAATAACAGATATACTTACAGATATGTTATTTAAAAAAGGTAGCGCTATATATGAAGATTTATATATGAAAGGTCTTATAACTCCAAGTTTTGGTGCTGGATTCTCTTCACAAATAGGTTATTCATATACTTCAATAGGTGGAGAATCAAAGGATCCTCGTAAAGTTAAAGAAATTATTATGAATTATATTGAAAAATATAAAGAGGAAGGTTTAGATAAAGAAGCTTTTGAAAGAACTAAGAAAAAACATATAGGTAATTTTATAAAATACTTTGATTCAGTAACATTTATAGCTAACAACTTTATAACATATAAATTTAAAGGTATTAATTTACTTGACTATGTAGAGGTTATGAAAGAAGTTACATTTGAAGAAGTAAGCGAAAGATTAAAAAATCATCTAAAAGAAGAAAATTGTGTAATATCTATAGCAGAACCTATGTAATTGTAATAGAAAAATTAAAATAGAGAAAAATAAAGGATAATTATAAGATATTTAATTAAAAAGGTAATTTTAGTTAAAATATACTTCTATTATCCTTTTTTTCATTGTAAAATATTTATTAAGTTATTATTATCAAGAGATTCTATTTTTTTATTGAGAAGAAACTGATATAATAAACATTAAAAAAGATAATTGTTTAAGGTATAAGGAGGCTATGTTTTATGATTGATATACATTGCCATATTTTGCCTGAAGTGGATGATGGCTCAAGAAGTTTAAATGAGTCTATAGAAATGGCTATAATTGCTCAAGAGCAAGGGATAAAGAAGATTGTTAATACATCTCATTATCATCCAGATTTCAGGTATAAAAAGGGCGAAGAATTATTAAAGGAACTAAGAGATTTTAACAATGTACTAAAGGAAAATAAGATAGATATTGAAGTATTAATTGGGAATGAAATTTACTATACTAAAGATTTAATAAAACAAATTGATGAATTAGATTTTTATACTTTAAATAATAGTAGATACATACTAATAGAGCTTCCTCCAACGAACTTTCCAAAGGATTTATGCAGTATAGTATACGAATTAAAAGAAAAAAATTATATACCAGTAATTGCACATGTGGAAAGATATATAGAAGTTCAAGAAAATCCAGAGTTGATTTATGAAGCTATAAATGCTGGAGCTATAATACAAGTAAATTCACATAGTATATTGGGAAAAAGTGGTAAAGAGTTACAAAAAACTTGTGATACATTATTAAATCGTAATATGGTCCATGTGGTAGGAAGTGATGCTCACCGTAGTAAGAGAAGAACACCTATATTTTCAGATGCATATAAATATGTATGTGAAAAATACTCTAAGGAAATGGCAGATAATTTATTTATAAAAAATAATAATGCAATAATAAATAATGAGGATTTAAATATTTCAATGCCTTATAAAGAAGTACAAAAGAAAAAGGGATTTTTCAAGAAACTATTTAAGTTATAAGGGGTGAAACAATGAATAGGGTTGCATTTTCAATATTCGGATTAGATATAATGTGGTATGGAGTATTAATGTCATTAGGCATGATACTTTGTGTTTTATTAGCGCTAAAAGAAGGAAAACGAGTAAATATAAGTGAGGATGATATATTAAACTTAGCAATAATTGCTATACCGTGTGGACTTTTAGGTGCAAGACTTTATTATGTAATATTTAATTGGTCTTGGTATTCTAATCATTTATCTGAGATTTTAAATTTTAGAGGTGGAGGAATGGCCATACATGGTGCCTTAATCGGTGGTATATTGGCAGGTTTTGTTTACACTAAAATTAAAAAAATTAATTTCTTCAAAATGGCTGATACGGTTATGATTGGCATACCTTTAGGTCAAGCTATAGGAAGATGGGGAAATTATATAAATGGTGAAGCTCATGGTGGTCCAACTTCTTTACCATGGGGTATAATGGTAGATGGTATAAAGGTTCATCCCACATTTTTATATGAATCAATTTGGGATTTAGGTATATTTATATTTTTATGGTTATTTAGAAAACATAAAAAATATGAAGGACAACTTGCGATTTACTACTTGATACTATATTCAATAGGTAGATTTTTCATAGAAGGACTGAGAACTGATTCTCTTATGTTAGGTCCACTTAGAATGGCTCAAGTAATAAGTTTAACAACTATTATAGTTTGTTTAATTTTACATAAAATATTATCAAAAAGAAAAATAGAGACTAACTAGTAACTCTTAAGGAGAAGAAAAAATGGAATTTAATCATGTGTCAGTACTACTAGATGAGTGTATTGAAAACTTAAATATAAAAGAAGATGGAGTATATGTGGACTGTACTATGGGTGGTGCAGGACATTCAAAAGAAATAGTAAAAAGATTATCTGATAAAGGTCTATTTATTGGATTTGATCAAGATAAAAATGCTATAGCTACAGCAAAAGAAAGACTAGCTGAGTATTCAGATAGAGTAAGATTTGTACACAGCAACTTTGAAAATATTAAAGAAGAATTAGAAAAAATAGGTGTATATAAAATTGATGGTGTTCTTGCTGACTTAGGAGTATCTTCACATCAATTAGATGAAGCTGATAGAGGATTTTCTTATATGCATGATGCACCTTTAGATATGAGAATGGATGTTAGAAAAAACTTCTCAGCTTATGATGTGGTAAATACTTATAGTGAGGAACAATTAGCTAAAATTATAAGGGATTATGGTGAAGATAATTGGGCAAAGAGAATTGCTAAATTTATTGTTGAAGAAAGACAAGAAAAACCAATAGAAAATACTGGTGAGCTTGTGGAAGTAATAAAGAAAGCCATACCTAAAAAGGCAAGAATAGATGGACCTCACCCTGCTAAAAGAACTTTCCAAGCAATAAGAATAGAAGTAAATAATGAGCTTGGTGTTATCAATAAAATGATAGAAGATGCAGTATCTATGATGAATAAAGGTGGAAGAGTTTGTATAATAACATTCCACTCATTAGAAGACAGAATCGTTAAAAATGAATTTAAAGATTTAGCTTTAAGTTGTGTATGTCCACCAGAACTTCCAATTTGTCAATGTAATAAAAAATCTGAAGTAAAGGTTATAACTAGAAAGCCAATACTTCCAAGTGATGAAGAAATTGAAAGAAATCCAAGAGCTAGAAGTGCAAAACTTAGAGTAGCTGAAAAAAAATAGTTTTTATTGTTGCATAATAATATTAAGATGTATACAATTAACTTATTAAATTAATATTAAAAAATCTTATCAAGAGAGATGGAGGGAATAGGCCCTATGAAGTCCAGCAACCTATAATCAGATAGGTGCTAAATCCTACTTATGGAAACATAAGAAAGATAAGAGGTTAATCTTAGATTATTATTAAGGTTCTTTTATCTTTAAGGTAAAAGAACCTTTTTTAATTATGAGAAGATTATTTTAATTTGGTATATGTATAATCTAAGATAAAAATTAAAAGTTCTGAGTAGATATTAAGGGGGATATTATAATGAATGAAAGAAAGTTAGGTTTTGAAACATTACAAGTTCATGGAGGACAACAAATAGATCCAGCTACAGGCTCTAGAGCAGTGCCAATATATCAAACAACATCTTATTGTTTTAACAGTGTAGCTCATGGTGCTGATTTATTTGCACTAAAGACAGATGGACATATTTATTCAAGAATATCAAATCCAACGGTAGCTGTATTTGAAGAAAGAATGGCATTACTTGAAGGGGGAGTAGGAGCTGTAGCTTTTGCATCTGGAATGGGAGCGATAAATGCGGCTATATTAAATATACTTCAATCAGGAGATGAAATTGTGGCTGCACCGACTATATATGGAGGTACTTTTAATTTATTAGCAAATATGTTGCCTAAATTAGGAATAACAACTCATTTTGTTAATCCTGATGATCCGGAAAGTTTTAGAGAAGCCATAAATGATAAAACAAGACTTGTTTATGCAGAAACAATAGGTAATCCAGGAATAAATTTAATTGATATAGAAAAAATAGCTAATATTGCTCATGAAGCCAAAATACCATTTATGCTAGATAATACTTTTGGAACACCTTATTTAATAAAAGTATTTGACTATGGAGTTGATATAGTAGTTCACTCAGCTACTAAATTTATAGGTGGTCATGGTACAACTTTAGGGGGAGTTGTAATTGATAGTGGTAATTTTGACTGGATAGGAAGTGGAAAATTCCCTTGTTTAACTGAGCCAGACCCATCTTATCATGGATTAAATTATGCAAAAGACTGTGGCAAAGCGGCATATTCTACTAAATTATTAGCTCAGTTTTTAAGAGATACAGGAGCTTGTTTAAGTGCTCAAAGTGCATTTCAATTATTAATAGGACTTGAAACTCTATCTTTAAGAGTTGAAAGACATGTTGAAAATACTAAGAAAATTACAGAGTTTTTAAATAATCATCCTCAAGTTGCATGGGTAAATTACCCTGGATTAAAAGAAAATAAATATTATGATTTAGCGCAAAAATATTTATCAAAAGGACCGGGTTCAATATTTACATTTGGAATAAAGGGAGGATTAGAAGCAGGAGTTAAATTCATAGAATCTCTTGAGATTTTCTCACATCTTGCAAATGTAGCAGATGCAAAATCTCTTGTAATTCATCCAGCAAGTACAACCCATGCTCAGTTAAATGAGAAAGAACAAGAATTAGCTGGTGTTACACCTGATATGATAAGAGTATCTGTAGGTATAGAAAATGTAGATGATTTAATATGGGATTTAAATCAAGCCCTTGAAAAAGCTTCATGTTAAATGGAAGTCATATGAAAGATAAATTAAAAAGTGTGGACTATATTGCCCACACTTTTTAATTTATGTAGATTAAAGGTTATTTATCTAGAAGGATAGAGCTGGAAAAATTCACTTCCTCATCATTTACAATTAATTTTATAGTATCATAAAATTGATTTTTATCATCTGAAGAAGTTATATTTTTTTGATTTATTAGATAAAGTTTTTTATTTTTATTATTATCTTCAGTATTTGCAGTTATAATTAATGTTCTATTATTTAAGGTACAAGATATATTATTATATCCTTTTTCGTTTCCATTGAAATAAATATACTGATTAGACTTAGTTTGAATAAGATAGATACCTCCATCTAAAGAATCATCATCAATTATTTGTAGTAATTTATTATTATTAATAGCATTAATATCTACTGTATTTAATGAAATAGGAATATCATTATCTTCTTTCTTACAAGAAATTAAAAATAAAGGAATTATTAGAAGTAGATAAATTATCATGTATTTTTTTCTCATAAGTACCTCCCTATATTACTATAATCTTCATAATTATAAGTTTTAATTTAAGTATAGGATATCTCATAGTAAATTAAAAGGAATATTACAACTAATGGCTATTAAAGTGGGATTAAAACAAGCAAAAGTAAGAGATTTTAAAAAAATAAATAAGAAATGCCTTTTTTTAGCCTATTATGTATTAATTTTTGTTTAATTCATTAGAGGTAAGTAGTTATAGAAAAACAAATACTTTATATAGCTATTATTAATTTTAGGGGGGAGATATTTTGCCAAATAAGGAAAAGATTAAAGATATAAATGAATATAAGAGAAGAAAAAAGAATAAAAATAGAAAGAGAAAATATAAAAAAATAAAGCCCATTTTATTAATAATTACAGTTGTAGCTATAAGTATAATTAATTTATGTGGTAATGCCATAGTTTCTAATATGAAGTACGAAATTAATAGTTTAAAAAAAGAACTACGAAATGAAGAGATAGCTTTAGATGAATTAAAAATGGAGCAATTGAAATATAGCAATAAATCTAATGTTGAAGAAGAAGCCAAGGAAAAGTTAAATATGAATTACCCTAATAATTATCAAATTCGTTATATAGATATGGGAAATTAAGGGGGGAGAAATACATTGAAGATAAAAATCAAGACTAAAAAAAGATTGGTTGTAATAATGGTATTAGCATGTAGTTTGTTTTTGATTTTAATTGGAAGAATTGGATATCTTCAATTAATAAAAGGTGAATGGTTAAGTACTAAGGCATCAGAACAGCAAACTAGGGAAATTCCTGTAGAAGCAAAAAGAGGAACCATTTATGATACTAATATGAAGGAGTTAGCCGTAAGTGTTACAAAATACACGGTTTGGTGCAAACCTGTAGAAGTAAAGGATGAAAAGAAAACTTCTGAAGAACTGGCTAAAATTATAGGTGAAGATTATGATGATGTTTATAAAAAGGTAAACAAAAAGGATACAGCACTAGTAAAGATAAAGAGGTGGATTGATGATGATACAGCTGATAAAATAAAAAAATCTAGTTTACCAGGTA
>OOCW01001542.1_pt1 | contig 15930 bp, 12 predicted proteins | sample 1671201 | NCBI WGS metagenome assembly OOCW01 (sample SAMN06348132, study PRJEB24527) | human gut metagenome | biome: human gut; feature: ankylosing spondylitis patient; material: feces | host: Homo sapiens | place: China | collected 2015-10
TTATCTGGGGTATCATGGCCATTGGCGTGTACCTGACCTACCGTATTCTGGATGTGGCCGATCTGACCGTGGACGGCTCCTTTGGCACCGGCGGTGCAGTGTGCGTCATGTGCCTGCTGTCCGGCCAGAACGTCTGGGTCTCCCTGCTCATGGCGCTGTTGGCAGGCCTGCTGTCCGGCCTCGTCACCGGTGTCCTGCACACATTTATGGGCATTCCGGCCATCCTTGCCGGCATCCTGACCCAGCTTTCGCTGTATTCCATTAACCTCAAAATCATGGGCAAGGCCAATCAGGCCATTAACGTGGACAAGTACAACCTGCTGATCTCCCTGCGCTGGGTCAAGGAGTTCGCTCTCCACAACCCTATCGTTATGATCATCATTGTCACAGCGGTGCTGATCGGCATTCTGTACTGGTTCTTCGGCACCGAGCTGGGCTGTGCCATCCGTGCCACCGGCTCTAACCCCGCCATGTCCCGTGCGCAGGGCATCAACACCAACTTCAATATCGTGCTGGGTCTGGCTGTGTCCAACGGTCTGGTGGCGCTGTCTGGCGCTCTGCTGAGCCAGTATCAGGGCTTTGCAGATGTCGGCATGGGCCGTGGCGCGATCGTCATTGGTCTGGCTGCTGTCATCATTGGCGAGGCTCTGTTCAGCCGCATCTTCCACAACTTTGCACTCAAGATGGTTTCTGTCTCTCTGGGTGCCATCATCTACTACATTGTCATTCAGCTGGTGCTGACTCTGGGTTTCGATGCCAACCTGCTCAAGCTGCTGAGCGCTTCTGTGGTGGCTGTTTTCCTTGCCGTGCCGTACTGGAAGGGCAAGTACTTCTCGAAGCCGGTGAAGAAGGCAAAGGAGGATGAAAAAAATGCTTGAGATCCAGAACGTTTCCAAGACCTTTAACGCTGGCACGGTCAACCAGAAAACTGCCCTGAACGACCTGAACCTGAAGCTGAATGAGGGCGATTTTGTCACTGTGATCGGCGGCAATGGTGCGGGCAAATCTACGATGCTCAATGCTGTTGCCGGTGTGTGGCCGGTGGATGAGGGCAAGATCATCATTGATGGTGTGGATGTCACCCGCCTGAGCGAGCATCAGCGCGCTGCCTATATCGGCCGTGTATTTCAGGATCCCATGACCGGCACCGCCGCTACTATGCAGATCGAAGAAAACCTTGCGCTGGCAGCCCGCCGCGGTAAGCGCCGCACTCTGCGCATCGGCATCACGAAGGCCGAGCGTGAGCAGTACCGTGAGCTGCTCAAGACGCTGGATCTGGGTCTGGAAGACCGCCTGACGGCCCGTGTGGGCCTGCTTTCCGGCGGTCAGCGTCAGGCACTGACCCTGCTGATGGCTACCATGAACAAGCCCAAGCTGCTGCTGCTGGACGAGCACACGGCGGCATTGGACCCCAAGACGGCATTAAAGGTGCTGACCCTATCAGCCAAGATCGTGGAGGAAAACCACCTGACCACCATGATGATCACCCATAACATGAAGGATGCCATCAAGTATGGCAATCGCCTCATCATGATGCACGAGGGCCACATCATCTATGACGTGGCCGGTGAGGAAAAGAAGAATCTGCATGTTTCTGACCTGCTGGCCAAATTCCAGATCGCCAGCGGTGGTGAGTTTGCAAACGACCGCATGATGCTGTCCTGATAAAAATTTCGTTGCCCGCAAAAATCAAAGGACGCCTGCCCTCGGAAAAAACCGAGGACAGGCGTCCTTTTTTCAAATACGGGAAGCACGTTGAGAGGCTTCATAGGTAACCGCCCAGTGAAAGCACGCCCACAGAAAGACAAGAGGCTGTTGCACAAGGATAGTGAACCGCTCCCTGTCAAGTAGACAGACGAAAAAACAAAATATTTTCTCCAGGATTTCAGAGATGAGATATACAACGGCAACTTTTTCATTGCAAAATGCTTGTTGGGGGACACCAAAACCCGTGAACTGCATCTGCCGGATGCAGGCTGATGTACCGAAAAAACTGGTATAACAAACAAATTTCAACCGAATGATTTGGATAAAATGCGGCTGTTTGGAATTTCTATTTTATTGTTGAACTATTAGTGGTAATATTAATCTATTATAATTGGGTTCGACAAAGTGTATGAGGAGAACTATTATGGGATCACTAACGCATGTATGTGTGTGGTCTTCTAAGGGCTGGACTCATATCGCACCTGAAGAAGTCGCCCGTAGCCATCCGGGAGAAGCGGTATCTGCACGCAGTGGGCTTTTTATGTGTGAATTGTGCGGACAATATGCAAAGTCGTATGCAGTTCAGAAGATTTTGAATGTCTGATAAGACAATAGAACTCTATATTATGTAAAGTGTACAGGAGAGTGTGCTCGATGACTGAACAGGAAAAACTCCACCACGCAAAACACTATATTGACAGCCTTGCCAATGGGGTGAATCCACTGGATGGAACACCGATTCCAGAACAGGACATCGTGAATAACGTAGAGATTTCTCGATGCCTGTTCTTTGTATCCGATGTCCTGAGAAAACAGCTTGATGGTCATGAACCTAAAAAGGTGTCCGAGAAGGATAAGAAACTGTTTTACATTACGGAAGAAGAAAAGCTGCAATATGTACCGTCAAAAACACCGATACCTGCCAGTGGAATCAGCTATAAAGTAAATGAGATTCTGGACGAAAAGAAAATGCGGAAGGTATCTTATCGAACCATCACCACGTGGCTGGTAAAAGTTGGACTTATGGAGGAGGAAGATATTTCAGATGGAAAATGTCGCAAGGTTCCAACTGCCAGTGGTATTGCGATGGGAATCACTACTGAAATCCGTACAGGAGTACATGGAGAATATCCGTGCGTTGTCTACGATGAGAATGCACAGGAATTCGTGATAGACAATCTGAATGCAATCATGAATCCAACGGATGATTGAAAAATCCCCAGTCTAAACCGACTAGAATCGGTATAGACTGGGGATTGCTTATCAGATTATCTTAAAATACTTCAATGCTTCCACAATCGCATCCTCTTTATCCTTCGGACACTTAGGTTGCTTTGCATACCATAAAGTTATTCAAATTTTTAGGAAGTGATACTTCCGCTTTTTACCTTCAAAACCGGAAGTAATAGTTCCGGTTTGATGTGATATTGGATGAATCAACGCCGATTTTCATAGAACAAATTTTTCTCCAAGAAAATTTGCTCATTCGGCATCAGCGAGAATACACGGTCAGCGCAATTTTGTGCGGAATATCGGGTTTGGGCGAAGCCCAACAAGTGTTTTGAAGCTGGATTTGTAAAAAATCAGGTTCAAAACTTGCGAGGTGGTACCGGCTTGCCCTGCTTGCTGCGATTGCAAACTCGAAAACTTCCTGAGCAAAAAATAACCGTCCGCTTCAAGTTGAACTTGAAAACGGACGGTCTGATTTGCAAAATGATTTTCAAATTTGGGGAGTATGTTGAGAGGTTTCATAGCATCCGCAAGCAATGCAGACGTATATACATCTGCTTATTTTGCGTTGCAAAATACTTGTTGGGAACACCCAAACCCTTGAACTGCATCCCGTGGATGCAGGCTGTTTTAAGCAAATAAAAAGGGAAAACTGTTTTACTTCTTGCGGAATTCCCCATACAGCCACTCTGCCAATGCCGACATAATAGCCTTGTACTTGCTGGTGTCCTCAAACAGGGAAGAGAAGGTGTCCTGCGCTTCAAGATAGCTGTCCTGTGCGGCAGTATCAAAAGCCTTGGGGAAGATGCTCTCGGTAAAGATCTGCGGGTCGGAGCTGCGCGCCAGCTTTGCCAGCTTCGGGTCGGCCAGCAGACGGTCATGCAGGGCAGTAAGCAGCACCCGGTCGGCATTGGTGAACTCACCCTTGAACTTCTCGTTGATCTTCAAAATGATCTCGTCCAGCGGCTCCTTGGGGTCGTGGCCGAGAGCGCCTTTCTGGGTGACTGGCTCGTAGACGCCCTTGGCGTGTTCCAGTTCGATGGCACCGGCAAAGGTCTTTTGCAGCTTGTAATACTCCAGCTGCAATTTGCCCTCCAGATCCAGCGGAGAGACCTCGTCCGGCGGCAGCAGCTTGAGCAGGTAAGCGCAGAATACGTTCTCCTTGTGCAGCTCTTCATCGAACATCCGCGCCACCTGCGAAACGTAGCCGTACCACTTGACAAGGCTGCGCAGCAGACGGCGGAACTGGTACCGCTCGGCCTGCGTTTTCTGGTTGTAGCGGTCCGCCACGGGCTTCAGGATGCTGCTCATGCGGCCCACGGCGTTTTTATCCTGCTTGGTGCTGCGGAAATACTCCTTGGCAAAGGCTTCCACGTCTGCATCGGAATAGACGGCAAAGCTCCGCAGCTCCTTCTGGGTCTTGTAAATGAGGTCGGTGTTGACCTCCTGCTCCAGAAATGTTTCCTGATAAAACGGCTGAAATGCCTCCCGGATGTCCTCTGCCTTGTTCACGAAATCCAGCACAAAGGTGTCGGTTTTGCCGGGACAGGTACGGTTCAGGCGGGAGAGGGTCTGCACCGCCTTGACGCCCTTCAGCTTTTTGTCCACGATCATGGTATGGAGCAGCGGTTCGTCAAAACCGGTCTGGTATTTTTCTGCTACGATGAGCACATTGAAGTTGTTATGAAACTCCTTTTTGGTCTGGCTCTCCGCAATGTGGCTGCCGTCGGCGCGGACGTTCAGGGACTGCTCCGTGTACTCCACGCCGCCGTCCGGTACGGCACCGGAAAATGCCGCTAAGATCTGCACATCGTCATAGCCCTGCTCCGCAATGTAGCGCTTGACCTCGTGGAAGTACCGCACCGCCGCCAGCCGGGAGGAGGTGACTACCATCATCTTGCCCCGCCCGCCGATCTTGTGGCTGGTGGTCTCCCGGAAGGTCTCTACAATGATCTTTGCCTTCTGGCTGGCGGGCAGGTCGGGGTTGTCCGGGATTGTCTTGGCAATCTTGAAGCAGGTGGAATAGGTCATGTAGTTTTGCAGCACATCCAGAATGAACCCTTCTTCAATGGCCTGCCGCATACTGTAAATGTGGAAAGGGTGGTGGCTGCCGTCCGGGTACTCGGTGCCGAACAGCTCCAGCGTGGCGGCTTTTGGGGTGGCGGTAAAGGCAAAGAAGGACAGGTTCTTGTGCCGCCCGTGGGAGGTCAGTTCCTTCACCAGTGCATCCTCCGGGTCGATCTCGTCCTCCGCTTTGCCCTCCAGCTCGGCATATTCCCGCAGCGCATCCTCGGTGTCGGCAAGAGCGGCTTTCAGCTTTAAGGCGGAGGTGCCGGTCTGGGAGGAGTGCGCTTCGTCGATGATAACGGCATAGTTCTTCCCGGCGGTTTTGTTTACCTCAGTATAGATGACCGGGAACTTTTGCAGCGTGGTGATGATGATGCGTGCGCCGTTGTTGATGGCATCCCGCAGGTCGCCGGAGTTTTTGTCCTCGCCGATGGCCTCCAACGCGCCCAGCGTATGGTCGAAGCCGGAGATGGTCTCCTGCAGCTGTGCGTCCAGCACGGTGCGGTCAGTCACCACGATGACACTGGCAAACACCGGCTTGTTCTCGGTGTTGAACAGGGAAGCCAGCCGGTACGCCGTCCATGCAATGGAGTTGGACTTGCCCGACCCGGCGCTGTGCTGGATGAGATAGTGCTGCCCGGCACCCTTTTGCCGCACGTCTGCCACAAGCTTGCGCACCACGTCCAGTTGGTGATACCGGGGAAAGATGAGGGTTTTGCCCTCCTGCAGGCTCATGAACTTTTGCAGGATGTCCATCATGCTGTCCTTCTGGAACACTTCTTCCCAGAGGTAGGCGGTAAGGTAGCCGTTGGGGTTGGGCGGATTGCCTGCACCGCCGTCCCGCCCGGCACCGTTGGAGCCCTGATTGAAGGGCAGAAAGCGTGTGTCCTTGCCTGCCAGCCGGGTGGCCATCCACACCTCGGTCAGGTCTACGCAAAAGTAGCCCAGAATGCGCTTGTTGAACTGGAAACACACCTCCCGGGGGTCCCGGTCGTGCATCCACTGCTGCTTGGCGTTCTCCACGGTCTGCCCGGTGAACTGGTTCTTCAGCTCAAAGGCGAACACCGGGATGCCGTTTACCGCCAGCACCATGTCCACCGAGTTGTGGGTGGTGTCGGAGTAGAACCACTGCCGGTTGCAGGTGATCTCGTTTTGAGCGTAGCGCTGGGCGTCCTTCTGGTTCAGCGCGGATTCCGGCTGAAAATAGCACACCCGGAACCGCCGTCCCCGGTGCTTGAACCCATACCGCAGCACCGAAAGCAGCCCGTCCGCATCGCAGGCATTGTTAAAGGCCGTGCAGAACTTCCGCACCGGGTTTACCGGGTTCTGCTTTTCAAAAAATGCCCACTCGTTGGGTTGGGTCTTTTGCACAAAGCGGATCAGGGTATCCACAAACAGCCCCAGCTTGGGGTCGTAGCAATCCCCGTTGCGGGTGTAGCCCCCGGCAGGGGAGAGCAGCGCCGCCGCAATGTCCGATTCAAACTGCTTTTCGGTGGTGTTGAGGGGCATGGCTTTTACCTCGTATGTATTACTGCAACTGTCCGGTAATCAGTTGAACGACTTTTTCCATGTGGGTTTTGATGGATGCACTTTGCTCCCACGGGGTGGCAAGCATAAAGTCCATGAAAGTTCCCGTGGAATGATCAGGATTTGTGATAGCTACAGCGGCAGAATATTTTGCTTTTGTTCGTAACCGCTGTTTGTTCAGATATTGTGAAAGTGGAGCATCCTCGAATTGACGAATGTACTCACGGGAAGACTGTGCAATACGCTTTCCATCATCGCTGGAATCTTCAATTGCTTGTAAAAGAAGAGTTTCAATAGCACCAGCTTCGTCAAATGGAATAATGACGGGTAAAATCGTAGTGGATACATCGACCTCGTCAATTTCATTCCTGAGAAGTACAGGTTCATTATTGTTTAAAACAAAATGACTTGGAAGCCATGTGGTGCAGTCTGCAAACCAATTATTCATCGAGTGAGCAAGTTCATCCGGAGACTGGTCATCACAATCCCGAAAAATAATAATTGCATCAATTGCAGAAGAAGGATTCTTTTCGTTAAGAGTCAACCATTCTTTTGGAAGGCAATCCAGTCTATTCTGTCCGCCGGAAGAAAAAATAGCAACTTGATGCTTTTCATCAGGAGAAGTCATATAAAAAACTTTTTGACCGGATTTTGCTGAAAGGCTATATGACTTGCACCATAAAGAAGCATCACATTCATCCCAACTTAGAACCTTGTGCAAGTAGTAAGAAATGAACCATAAATCGTCACGACCTTCACAAACAATTATACTTCTCATACTCGAAGCTCCATCTTAAAGTTTTTACGGTCGGAAAGTGCTTCACTTCCAGTACGAACTTTGGCAATCGTTTTATGTGTTTTGGGAGTTTTCCGTAAGGTGATAATGCGGATGCTGTCTTCTGCACCTTTTTGACTTTTCAAAATTGCATCAATTGCTTCGGAGCTATGCGTTGTGACGAAAGCTTGAATAGAGTGCTCTTTGCACTTTTGAATGAACCACGGGAAAATTTCGTTAAAAACAGACATATTGATAGCATTATCAATTTCATCAATTAAAATAATGCCGCCTGAAACAGAAGACATTACAATAGAAAGCAGTGCAGCCTTTTGAAGACCGGTACCAAAGGCAAAAAGAGGAAGAATACCAGCAGTGGCATCATGAAGATAAATACGGCTATCCATGACACTGATATCTTGAATGGAAGGCTCAAAACTCTGAAGGAGGTTCATACAGTCGCTTTTGTTAAAATTGACAAAATTGAGGCGTAACATATTGGTGCAAGTCTGATAATAGGATACGCCGGATGGAATATAGAGCGAAGCAAAGAGAGAAGATGCCTTTTTTTTAGAAGAGGAGGGGCTTTTTTCGGCAATAATTTTTGAGGTGAACCGGAAGGGCTCTTTTTCGGATTCTTGTACACTGGTAGTGTACTGGAATACCTTTTGCTCTTCTCCGATTGTGCTAAATTCAACATCGAGAGAGCCTTCACTTTTGCAATAGTAAGGGGTATCATTTGAGATTGCCGACAGGTCGATTCTATAAGATGAGTTATTGGATTCCTGATGATACAGAGAGGAAACATAATCAATCAAAACCTTGGCACGGCTATCTTCTCGTACGGGTGCGCGTCGAAATGCAATATCAACAATTTTGCCAATATCTGTAGGATTTGAAAGAAATCGAATAGATTCCAATACGCTGGTCTTGCCGCAGTTGTTGGCACCGACCAGAACGTTAACCGTGGAGAGGTTGTCGAGCGCTAAATCTTTTACGCCACGAAATGCGTTGATCTGCAATTTTGAGATGAAGTTGGCCATTCAGTGTGTCCTCCTTAACTTGGCATAAGTTACAATACATATTGTAACGCATAATTGTAGGTGCGTCAATGAAAGTGTGCAATAAAGGTAGAAGGATTATTCAAACTGCTTTTCGGTGGTGTTGAGGGGCATGGTTAGATCTCCTTTTGAATTTCTTCAAAATCAATAACGAGTTCATTTCGACACTTTAATTTGTAAATATGCTTTGTTGAATTGATATCTGTAATGTACATTAAAACATTGGATAAATCTGCATCAGTTTTAATATTGATGACTATTGTGCAAACTAAACCTTTTGAAATGAACTGTTTTTCATATCCATAGGGATGATAATGAATACCACCAACATAAAATTCGTCTATCACAAATTCGACTTTTTCAGAATTAACAATATTAGCAACGAGATGAGACTGGGTGTTATCGTAAGTGTCGCCAGAAACAAAAGAAAAAACATGGTCTTGAGCATTGGAAAAATGACCATGATCGTATAATCCGAAAATTGAAAAGAAGGGTTTTGCGTTTGCGGAGGTTTCAGCTTTTCGGACATTACGTTCATGAGATAATGTAATGTAAACACCTACTAGTGCCACTATACCACCAATAAGTGCAGAAACCAATGGAATGATTACATCGGTGAGCCAGTTTATGGCAGAATTAGAAGTTCTAATAACGGTATCTACATCAGGACAATTCATCTTTTAACCTCTTATCATTAAGCAAGACCCGGCGAGATTCATTTAGCGAAATCCATTGTTTAGGATGAACTAGCGTTCCTTCAATCCAAGTAGCATCAATATCAGTTAAATAAAAACTTAGTAGATTATCATTTTCATCATGATAAGATAAATACAATTTGTTGAACTGATTGACTCCCAGTGAAACATCCCTTTGAGAAAGGAAAAATTGTAAAGTTAAACGCTTTGAACTGTTTGCGGGTACGACAGTGGTGTAAGCACCTTCATCGCCTAAAATTATAGCACCTGGTTTATTGGGATTATTTGTATTGCCTTGACATTGTGAAAATTCTGCAACAAAGTTGGAATCCTTGTAGGCAAGGAGACTAATGTTTCGAATGATTTTTGAAACTCCAGTAGTGTTGCAAATATCAAGCCAAAGTGGAACGTGGAGTGAAAGACCATGGGTGGTTTTAATATACCCTAAAGATGAAAGAGATTCTGTTAGACGAGAACCAACAAATTTGACATAGATTTTGGGCTTTTTCAGTTTTGGGAGAGATAAAGTAATCCATGATGATACACAAGAAACGATGATTGAAATTAATGCACTGATAAGTATAGGAAAACTATCTTCCATTCTTTACACCTCCCTCTTCCCGGTTACAACCTCATAAATCAAACTTTTCTTATAGCTTTCCAGCTCTTGCACCAACAGCTCTTTTTTCATAATTAACTTATTCAACTCTAAAGAACGTTTCTTAATGAAATTAATGATTTGAACTTGTTCTTCAATAGGCGGAAGTGGAATTGTAAATGCAAGAACTTTGCTAGAACTTGTACAAGCCAGATTTGTGGTTTTGATTGCCGTTACATCAAAATAGGAACGTCCAACATCAGAAGCGGTCAAATATTCCAAAAACTCTGGAAGTAAAATAGTTTCATTGGTTTGGACAGCAAATACATGATTCTGATGCAAACAAGGTTCAATTTTACCATGCCAGACACAACCTCTGCCAAGTTTGTCACGGTCGCCGCCTTCGGTCATAAGAACATCACCAGAATGAAGTCTATACTTCAAATCTTCATCGGGCGTTACTTCGATAGTAGCCAAATCGTTCAAATCAACATAACCGCCCTGCACATTTGCAACTCTTAAATAAGGTCGCTCTATTAAGACAGTATCTTTGCTATAACTTTTTCCGAGTGTAATACCAGATTTAATTGTAGCACAGTGACGCAGCTGAGTTTTTCGCCACTCTTTTGGAATCTCCCCAATCCATTCAACTCCGCTATCCTTCATCTCCCGCTCACCACGCACACCTTTGGTAACAGCCCGCGTAATAACTGCCTGCTTGAGCTTTTTGTATTCCTCAATGCTGGAACGGGTTTTGGAAAGTAGGATATTTAGCTTCGAAAGAGATGCATCAAGATAAACTGTAATATTCGATTGTTCTAAAAAAGTCGGAACAGGTAAAAGAACGGTTTTTAGCTTTTGCATTTGAATTCGCATTCGAATTTCAAGAATCCCGTTTCCATACCCCCTTAAGCTCTGCTGAAAAGCAGTGGTTTGAAATAAATAATTATAATATTGAATATCTGTTTTGATGTTATTTCTGGGGAAAAGCATATAATAAACAGGACTTACTGCACCATAGTAATTAGATAATCCAACTGAACCAATAATGACATTCATACTATTCAGTACAATATCACCGATATGTGCAATTTTATATCCGGTTAAATCGTCCTTGGCTTTGTTTCCTTGATTGCCTTTTTCGGAATACGGAATGACCCCTCGATTATTAGTCAGAGATAAGATGCTTGTCGTTTGAATTGGATTGTTGACTTCATTTCTTTCCTGAAGAATTGCACCAAGTCGTTTGATTTTCCACCCCTCGGGAATCTCCCCGATCCATTCAATGCCGCTGTCTTTCATCTTACGCATTTCCTGCACCATGCTTTCCGTATTCTGCAACTAGATAGTTGACAATTGCGCTGCAAGTAACCATCATAAATTTGGCTTCTTCAAAAGTGACAGTACTTTCGGTTTCGCGCTCGGAGTGACGGATGCCGCCTTCGTCAGAAGCATAGCCGTATAGGGCCAAGATGGCTGATTTTAGGCTGCCATGAATGTTCATGCCATTGGCAATTAAACTGTTGAGAGCATCTTTCAGAGCGGCTTTTTCGTTGCCAGAGATTACTTTGCAGACGGATTCCACAGCACTGATACTTTCTTTGATGCAGTTTTTGTAGTCAGGATGTTCACGGTCAGATAAAAATCCAAGGGCCTTTTGAAGCTGAGCACGCGCACCGTCAAAAGGAGTTTGACAAGCTTGGCCAATTTCTTGCGCTTCGCTTTCATCCGTGATAGGAACAATTTGCTTGGAAACAAAACGATAACCGATATGTTCTTGCTCGAATATATTGTTAAAGTTTTGATAGACAGTGTTTTTAGTCCCGGAGCGGTATTCTACAAGATTACAAACATACTCAATAATATCGAGGACTTCATTATAAGGAGCAGTTGTAATTACTTCCTTGACGCTAGAATAAATGACTTTCCAACTATAGCTATCAGAATAATGATGCTCATCATGTTCATGAAAAACATTACGAATCATATTTTTACAAAATGATATTTCATAAGAGGAGGGGTATTCAGGAAAAAGGGCAGCAGAAGAACTGTATTGAATTGCAAATGTACTATACAGAAAATCATAGATACAATTGCATAATGCAATCCGAGAACAGTTGTCGAATTCAGTTGATTGTATAGCATCAGAAAATTGGATGATTTTATTTCGTTCACTAAATCCACCCCGAACTTTAATCATGCTTTTCCGTTCATTCTTATCCATAAATTACCCCTCCTTATGGAACAGCTCTGCCAGCCCGGCGGAGATATCCTGTTCCAGTGCGGTGATGCGCGCCACGATATCCTCCACGGCTTCCGGTGCCTGATACTCGTAGAAATAGCGGGTCATGGGGATCTCGTAGCCCACCTTGGTCTTGCTGTGGTCGATCCATGCATCGGGGGCGTAGGGCAGAACTTCCCGGGCAAAGTAGGCGTCAATATCCTGCACCAGCGGTACGTTTTCGGTGTCCCGCAGGCTGGTGTCCGGCACAGGCTTGCCACGCTTCAGGAGGATGTTGCCTGTCTCGTCCCGCTGGGGGCGCTCTACCACGATCTTGTTGTAGCCGAACTCCACGCTCTCGAACACCTTGCTCTCGCAGTAGATGCCGTTTTTGTCGCCGTACACCTTGCCGTTGGCAAACTCGCCGTAGGCGGTGACGATCAGTTCCCGGCAGACATCGGTGATGTCGTTGCGCTTGGTGCCGATGCTCTTGCGGCGGGGCTCAAAGCAGTGGCTGGCGTCAATAAGCTGCACCTTGCCCGCACGGTAGGCGGGCTTATCCTTGCTGAGCACCCAGATGTAGGTGGAGATGCCGGTGTTCATGAACATATCGGTGGAAAGCTGGATGATGCAGTCCAGCCAGTCGTTTTCCAGAATATACTGCCGGATGTTGCTGGGCCCGCTGCCGGCATCGCCGCTGAACAGGGGAGAGCCGTTCTGGATAATGGCCATCTTGCCCTTGTTTGCCAGCTTGGCAAGACCGTTCAGCACAAAAAGCTGCTGACCATCGCTGATCTTGGGCAGACCGGGCGCAAAACGCCCCATCTCGCCCCGGGCGGCTTCGGCTTCCACCGCCTTCTGCTCCCGCTTCCAGTCAATGCCGAAGGGCGGGTTGGAGATGATGTACTGGAAGGTGAACCCGGGGAACTGATCCTCCGACAGGGTGTCACCGAACCGCATATTGTTGGGGTCGCCGCCCCGGATCATCATGTCCGCCTTGGCGATGGCAAAGGTGGAGGGATTGAACTCCTGCCCGAAGCAGGTCACCTCAATGTCGCTGTTCAGCTCGTGGATGCGCTCCTCCATGCAGCTGAGCATCTGGCTGGTTCCCATGGCCATATCGTAAACAGTCATGCTGCTGGTATCGAGGTCGGCTTCGGACAGCAGCAGGTCGGTCATCAGATAGATGATATCCCGGCTGGTGAAGTGCGCTCCGGCTTCCTCGCCAAAGCTCTCAGAGAACCGCCGCACCAGGTCCTCAAAGATGTAGCCGCAGTCCACGGCGCTGATCTTGTCCGGGCCAAGATAGCCCTTCTCAGAGCCGAACTCCTTGATAACGAGGTAGAGGGTGTTGCTCTCCACCATCCGCTTGATGATGTTGTCAAAGTCGAACTTTGCCAGCACGTCCTGTGCGTTGGCGGAGAAGCCGGACAGGTAATCCCGGAAGTTGGACTCAATGTTGTCCGGGTCTGCCAGCAGGGTCTCGAAGGTGAACCGGCTGGTGTTATAGAACTGGTAGCCGGAGGCCTTCTGCAAAAAGCCGTCGATGACCTGCAGCTTTTTCACCTTTTCGTAGGTGTCCAGCACCGCCTGATGGGTGGGCAGCAGGCAGTCGTGGAACCGCTTCACCACGGTCATGGGCAGAATGACCAGACCGTACTCGTGGGGCTTGAACGGCCCACGCAGCATATCGGCTACGTTCCAGATCATGGCGGCTTTTTCGGCAATGTTGGCACCTACGGCGGTGATCTTATCGTTTGGCATACGTTGCTCCTTGTTTTTTGTGATAGGTGGACATCCTGATTTTACAACAATGGATGTCCTATAAAGCGGATGGCAGGTTGCTTTTCCTGAAAAATGATTCTTGCATCTATTGTACCACGATAAAAGTGGAAACACCATATTCCGGCAAAAGAAAATGCCCGCCTGAAAATCAGACGGGCATCGATCATAGAAGGATTTAATCTTCACATAGAAGATCGTTGTTGCGCATGAAGGTGACAAAGCTGAGGATGATTTTGGCGTTTCTCTCTACAATGTCAGATTCGGTAAAATCTGTGGCATTCGCAGCAAGATCAGTAAGCTCCTTGATTTTTGTACCCTCTTTTTTCTGCTTCCGGTTGTTCTCAAAACCGGTATAGTACTTGACCTTATCGCTGAAGCGATAATCAGAAGCGCGGATATTGATGCGCTTTTCCAACAACACCTTGTTGCCAAGGCTTTCAATATTTCTCGGATTGGAAAGCGAGTGCTCCTTTTCCTGGCGATTGCGTGCGTAGATGTGCTCAATCTCAAGTACACTTTCAAGGGATAAGAGCTCCTGACAGGAGTTCTGGAATGCCCACCATGTCAGCATGGCCTTTGTGATCGCGCGGTTGTTGCTGAAGGTATAGTTGTCAAAAGCATTCTGCAATTTCTGCGTATCAAACAAATAGTCAGAAAACCGAACAGGTTGCCCGGTTACAATGTTGATCATTTCTGCAAAAATGGGAGTGCGCAGTGCATTTACGCCCGGATTTGTAACGGCATATGCCCAGATGAATGCGGTGATTTTGTTAAGAAAGCTATAGAAACGATCGTCGTTCAGTAGACCATCGGAATCCCGATTGGCCATGTAATAGACCGAAACAAAATAGGTCCACATACCGTTGGGAGCGTAGTTCAGAACAAAGAGCCTGCGAAGAATTCGGTCAGAGAAGCGCTCAACATTTTGATTCTGCACATCATTCCAGAAATTTGCAAGATCGATCAGATTTTCAAAAGTCTGGTCATTTTTTAGCAAGCTGTAAGCATTCCGTTCATAGAATTTACGCAGTGCCTCCGTTGTCGAGGATTTGATGCCTTGCTTTGCACGTTCATAGTACATATACCGTGTGAAAAGCTCATCCATCGGGGTGCCTGTAATAGGATGGAAAATAGAATCACACAGCACCTCGAGGTCCTTCCACTTTTGGATAAAGACTTCCCGCTCGCCTTTGGCAGAGTAATACTTGTAAAATTGCGCCTTGAAGATATCTGCATCAGACAGTGGCTTTCCGCGGTCGTTCAATGTCGAGAAGATTCGCAAAGCGGTGTCCTGAGATTCTGCTTCAATCGGGAGCAAAATACAGTTGTTCATGATCCGAATCGGAAAGAAGGAAAACCAGTCTGGGTAAGTATTCAGAAAGTCTACGATCTTTTGCTGAAAAAAGCGGTAGTTATTGGCGTAGCTGCTCTTTTCGCAATCAGACACGGTTCCTGATTTCAGGATATTCAGAAATTCGCCCTTTTCCTTGTCGGTGGCGACTTCTGAGTCGATTTTCAATGCTGACTTGTCCGGATCACCAAACTCATCGGTTTTCCAGATGCACTGCTCAATGAACTTGCTGGTCTTTACGGCTTTATCGTTCTTCATGCTTCCATATTTTTCATAGAAAGCTCGAAGTAACAGCATCAATGTCGTAAGGCGCTGTTGTCCGTCAATAATCTCCATTTTACCGTCATCATTTTTAAATGTGACGATGGGGCCGAGAAAATACTCATCGCTGTCACTGTTGAATTTGTCGCAGTCATTATCAGGAAATGCAAATAAGAACAGGTCGTCCCAAAGAGTCTGGCATTCCTTTTCTCCCCAGGCGTAAGGCCTTTGATAATCCGGAATGAGGAAATCAGCTTTCTTCTCACTGAAAAGTGCCCGCACGCTTTTTTGATCAATGTTTAATTTTGACATTCGATGCCTCCTGTTCAGCATCAGCAGGTTGCTTCAACTTATCAAATCATCTGAAAATGCCGCAACGCATCCACAATCGCATCCGCTTTCTCCTTCGGACACTGGGGCTGCTTCGTATTTTCGGACTTCGCCTTATGGTGGTTCTCTCGTACCTCCAGACCGCATTTCTGCTTGACCTGCGAGATATACAGGGAAGATACCTTCAGTCCAGTTTGTTCCAACACGCGGGCTTTGATTTCAGGATAGGTCGCACCCGTTTCCCTTAATTAAAGATATTGTTGGGTAAAAAAAGAAAGGTCAGTCGATTTTGCCGATGAAGCGGTAGTAGATTTCTACTTCC
>OOCW01001551.1_pt1 | contig 15814 bp, 12 predicted proteins | sample 1671201 | NCBI WGS metagenome assembly OOCW01 (sample SAMN06348132, study PRJEB24527) | human gut metagenome | biome: human gut; feature: ankylosing spondylitis patient; material: feces | host: Homo sapiens | place: China | collected 2015-10
GTTTATAAATCATTAGCATAGCTTTTTCAGCTATGACTTTAATATACCAGGGGGATAATATGTTAAATGTACAAATTGTAGATGATGAGCCTATCATTAGATTAGGACTGCAAAAACTTATTAATTGGGAAGAGATGGGGTTTGAGATTACGTGTATAGCTCAAAATGGTAAACAAGCTTTAGAACAGTTAGAAACAGAAGAAGTAGATCTTATTATTACTGATATTGAAATGCCTATTATGAATGGACTTGATTTTATTAAGGAAGTAAGGGAAAAAGATAAGCATGTAGAGATTGTTATACTTACTGCGTATGAGGATTTTGAATATGCTAAGACGGCTATTAGATATGGCATCACCCAATATATTCTTAAGCCTATTGAAGAAAAGGCTGTTATGCAATTATTGTTGCAAATTAGGCAGGAAATAGAGGAGAGAGCAAAACGTAAACACAGACTTATATAGATAAGTTTAAGGGGCGAAATAAAGATGAAAGAAAGAAGTATTAGGTGGATATTTATAAGAAACTACCTTATTATAATGGCAATTTCATTAGTAGTCGGCTCTATAATGATTGGGACAATTAATATGCAGCGTGTACAATGTAAGGAATATCTAGAAGATACACAAACACTTAAAAGAACAACAGTTATTTTAGACTTGTTAATTGAACAAGTTAGGGGACAATCACTTGAAATAGTGGTGGATGAAGCTGTTCAAAATACATTGAAAGATACATTAAATACAAATGAAAATAGCATGAAGACTATTTTGCATAAGTATTTAATGAAGAATAATAATTTATCAGCCATATATGTAACTGATTCTTGCAATAATGTAGTTTGTACAAGCAATATAAATATACGAGAGGATAAAAGCGAATTTCTTGAGAAATTTGATTTAATGCCTATTCGTCAAAAAGAAGGGGATTGCTATATTTCACTTGCAGCATATCCTAATGATACCCCTACCATGTACATTGCAAGAAGTATAAGATCGAAAGAAACAGGTGACATATTAGGCTACCTGTTTCTTTTTGTAGATACGAGTTATTTAGAAGAGAAGTTAACGAGTATCTTAGAGAAAATTGATTTTGAAATGCTTATTGTGGATGAAGAGGGGAATATAATTAGTTTGCCTAAAAATAATGAAATGAGCAAATTATATAAAGCAATTATAAAAGGTAATGCTGATGCTAAGACGAAGCAAATATGGAATGATAAATATCATCATATAGAGTTACAAAGTAATGAAATGAGAACTAAGATTTTAGGAAAGTATGTAGGTGAAAGACAAGATAACACACTGCAAATGATTTTATTGGGTGTACATTTTATCAATATGTTATTTTTCATCCTAGCAATCTTTTTAATCGGAAGACAAGTGATTTATCCACTAGAGAGAATTTCAGCTCGTGCAGATGAGATTGCTACTGATAGTCAGAGTATGGGGGAATTTGAAGCCGGTGGTAATTACAAAGAAATCAATAGTATATGTTGTGCATTAAATAAAATGCTCCGGAGAATTCAGCTCTTAGTAAGGCAGTCAAAAGAAAAAGAACGTATGTTAAAGGCACTGGAACTTTCAATGATTAATTATCAGGTAAATCCTCATTTTTTATATAATACATTAAATAGTGTCAGTGTTTTAGTTGCTATAGAAGATAAGGAGCATGCAGTAGAACTGATTAAGAGTTTAGCCAGATATTATAGGGCGTGCCTTAATAAAGAAAGAGAGTTAAATACCGTAGCACAAGAAATAGAGATTGCAAAAGAGTATTTAAATATAACTTTATTAAAAAATCCTAATTTATTTGAAGCCATGTATGAAGTGGATGAGGATCTTAATGAATATTTAATGCCGCGTATGACTCTACAAATTCTGGTAGAAAATGCAGTAAAGTATGCTATTCGAACAATTAATGAACCATTACAAATATATGTGGGTGTAAAGAATGATATAGAATCAAAACGTTTTATCGTAGAGGTGCGTGATAATGGTAAGGGGATAGATGAAGAAACAGTAGTACATATTATGAATGATGAGAAATTACATAGTGATTCGGGCTTTGGATTACGCTCGATTATTAAAAGAATACAGATTATCTATAATGTACAAAACGTAGAAGATATTATAAATATCGAAACGATTATAGGGCATTGTACTAAAATAAGATTATATATTCCATATGAAATATACAAAAATGAAATGGAAGATATATCAGCAATTGACTGGTAGAACATGACAATAATATACAACAATAAAGGCTATTTCACCTCTAAAATGCCTATGATATAATCGTACAGTAAATTTTCAGATAAAGGATTTAGAAGGTATAAAAATATAGCATAAGAGGTGAAAAAGGTGCACCATAAAAAGAGGCTAAATCATATTATTATTGGGATTATTATGGCTTTCGCAGTTATTTCAGGGGGACTGTTATTAAGTATAGTACATAATATGCAAGATGAAGATACTATGGCAAGTGAGATGTTAAAGTCGTCTACAAAAGAATATAGTATTTGGATACCAAGCGATTTAGATGAAACAATGGTTAAGAGTATTTATACCAGTTATGATGAAGAAAAATTAGGTGTAAAATTTAAGATTACAACGTTTAACACAGATATTTATTATGACACATTAATTAATGCAGGCATTACAAATAAATTACCAGATATGTTTTATGTAGATAATAGACAGTGTTTAGAAAGCCTAGTAGAAATAGGTGGGGTAATGGATTTGAGTGAATATGTAACTACTCATCAGTTTGATAAAAATTTTAAAAAGGGTGCATTAGAAAGCTTTAAAGTAAATGGTAAGATCTATGGATTACCAATTATGGGGGATGAAAATGTCTTATATTATAATGAAGATATATTTGAAAGTTGTAATATGACATATCCTACAACATATGAGGAATTTATAGAAACTATAGTTAATTTTAAACAAGCACATATAATACCACTAGCTGTAGGAGGTGCTTCTCCAGAATGTGCAAAACGTTATTACTACATGATGCTAGAAAATTATCAAGATGTGGAATCAGCAACAGAAGCTTTTGAGAATTTAGTAGCGCTTGAACCATTTCAAGGTAAATATGAAGTTACGGAAGATAGGGATGCACTAAGTGCTTTTATAAGAGGAGAAAGTGCTATGTTTTTAGGGACGAGTAAACAGGCAAGCTTATTAGAGAGAAATAAGATTGAAGAAAAGAGTTTTAAGGTTATACCTTGTCCTATTGGTGATAAGAAAGTGAGTTTTGGAAATTATGCATATGGTTTTGTACTAAGTAATAAGAGTACTTTTAATGATGAAAAGATAAAGACATTTTATGAGAGATTTTCAAGAGATCTTTCATGGGAAGTATGTATTTTTAGAGGAAAGGCATTACCTGTTTATAATAATCAAATAACTAAGAAAACCCGTTTTACACTGCTAAATGATTGTAATGAAATCATGGAAGAAAAAGATGAAGAAGGCATAGTTAATGAATTCTTAGATGATATTTCACAAAAGGGGTTAAAAGATATTTATAGCGATCAAATCATGTCGCTTATCCAGAGGAAAATAGATAGTAAAACATTTTTAGAGACACTTGGTCTTTGATAAAATGTGGTATTGTGTTATAATTTAGTACAAAAGTATATTTTTATAAAAAATTTAAAATAATTTAGATTAGGGAGGCAGCAAGATGGTAAAGTTATTTGATAGCGGAGTTTACCTTGTAAATGGTAGAGAAATTGTAGCAGATAGCCAAGATGCAAAACAAGAATTAATGCATAAATATGGTGTTACAGTAGAATCAAAAGAGGCAGCAAGCGAAAATACAATGGCTTATGGTATTTTAAAAGCACATAATACTTCTGATAGTATGGATAAATTAAAAATCAGATTTGATGCAATGGCTTCTCATGATATTACTTATGTAGGGATTATTCAAACAGCAAGAGCTAGTGGGCTTACAGAATTTCCATTACCATATGTTTTAACAAACTGCCATAACAGTCTTTGTGCAGTAGGTGGAACAATTAATGAAGATGACCATATGTTTGGCCTTTCAGCAGCTAAAAAATATGGTGGTATTTATGTACCAGCCCATCAAGCTGTTATTCACCAATTCATGCGTGAAATGATGAGTGGTTGCGGTAGAATGATTTTAGGTTCAGATAGCCATACACGTTATGGTGCACTTGGAACAATGGCAATCGGTGAAGGTGGTGGAGAACTTGCTAAACAACTTCTTCGCAAAACATATGATGTAAATCGTCCAGGAGTTGTGGCTGTATATTTAACAGGCGCACCAACTAAAGGCGTAGGACCTCAAGACGTGGCGCTTGCAATCATTGGTGCAGTATTCAAAAATGGTTATGTTAAAAATAAAGTAATGGAATTCGTTGGGGACGGTATCCAAAATCTTAGCGTAGAATACAGAAATGGTATCGACGTTATGACTACAGAAACAACATGTCTTTCTTCAATTTGGGAAACAGATCATGCAGTAGAAGAATACTTCGATATGCATGGCAGAAAGGAAGCTTATAAAGAACTTAAACCAGGTAAGGTAGCTTATTATGATGGTGCAATCATCGTAGATTTATCAAAAGTTAAACCTATGATTGCTTTACCATTCCACCCAAGTAATACATATACAATCGAAGAGCTTAATGCAAACTTAGATGAAATCTTAGCTAAAGTAGAAAAAGAAGCTGCTGAAAAATTTGCAAGCTCTAAAGCACACTTTACATTAAGAGATAAAATCATTAATGGTAGATTACAAGTACAACAAGGTGTCATCGCTGGATGCGCTGGTGGTACATATGACAACATCTGTGATGCAGCAGATATTTTAAGAGGCAGCACAATCGGTAGTGGTGAATATGCACTTAGCGTATATCCATCAAGTCAACCTACATTTATGAGTCTCCTTAAAAATGGTTCAATCGCTGATCTTATGGCAGCTGGTGCAACAATTAGAACAGCATTCTGTGGTCCATGCTTTGGTGCTGGAGATGTGCCTCCTAATAATGGACTTAGTATTCGTCACTCTACACGTAACTTCCCTAACCGTGAAGGTTCTAAACCAAGCGATGGTCAACTTTCAGGCGTTGCACTTATGGATGCTAGAAGTATTGCAGCAACTTCACTTAATGGTGGTAAACTTACAGCAGCGACAGATATTGATGTAAACTTTACAAAACCTAAATACTTCTTTGATAAATCTATCTATGAAACACGTTGCTATAATGGTGTAGGCAAAGCAGATAAAGAAGCAGAACTTAAGTTTGGTCCAAACATTACAGACTGGCCAGAGATGTCAAATCTCACAGATAATCTTGTCCTTAAAGTAGTTGCAGAAATCGATGATGCAGTTACAACAACAGATGAACTTATTCCATCAGGTGAAACATCAAGTTATCGTTCAAATCCACTTCGTTTAGCAGAGTTCACACTTTCTCGTCGTGTACCAGAATATGTGGGACGTGCAAAAGAAGTACAAAAAGCTGAGACAGCAAGACTCGCTGGTAACAATCCAGTAGAAGCACTTCCAGAATTAGAAGCTGTATTTGAAAAGATTAAAGCTTTAGCAGGATTTGAAAATATTGATCCTAAAGCAACAGGTATTGGTAGTACAATTTATGCCAATAAACCAGGAGATGGTTCAGCTCGTGAACAAGCTGCATCTTGTCAAAAAGTATTAGGTGGTTGGGCAAATATCGCAAGAGAATATGCTACAAAACGTTATCGTTCTAACCTTATTAACTGGGGTATGTTACCATTTACATTAGATGAAGAACAAGTATTTACAAATGGTGATTATATCTTTGTGCCAGGTATTAGAGAGGCAGTAGCAAATAAAGTAGCAAGCATTAAAGCTTATGTAATTGGAGAAACAACTAAAACATTCAACCTTACATTAAGTGATTTAACAGATGATGAAAGAGCAATTATTTTAGCAGGTTGCTTAATTAATTATTATAGAGATTAATAGAAAGTAATTAAAGGAGTACAAACTAACAAATGTTGGTGTACTCCTTTTAAATGTATTTAATATGAATAAATTAAATTATTTGGGGGTAAAAAATGATAGGTTTTATACTTTATTTAAGTGTTCCATTTATAGCATTAGTAGCACTTCTTATTTTTGCGCTTTTGCGTAAAGTGAAGAAGGAGGAGGGAAAACCTTATAGGATTTGGGAGGTATTATTTGGGTTATCTCTTATGATTGTAGTTGTTTGGGTTATAGTCTTTGTAAAAGTAGGATTCTTTAGTTAATAGGTATAACATATATAGGACAAGCATAACATGAAATAGGTAGGGAAAAGCATATCTATATAGATTTAACATAGATTTAATATAAATATAGCCTGAATTTAAAGGGGATTTAGTAAAGTCTTAAGAGAAGAAAGATGAAAATGGAGGCTTAAGATGGAAATTAGTGATGGATTAAAATTACTAGGAGGCTTAGCACTTTTCTTATATGGTATGAAGAAGATGAGTGAAGGCTTAGAAGAGGCTGCCGGCAACAAGCTTAAGAAGATTCTAGAGAAGCTAACGAGTAACCGATTCATGGGAATTATAGTAGGGGCGATTATTACAGCAATTATTCAAAGCTCATCAGCGACTACAGTTATGACAGTAGGATTTGTTAATTCAGGACTTATGAAGCTAGAGCAAGCAGTGTGGGTAATTATGGGTGCCAATATAGGGACTACAATTACAGGGCAATTAGTTGCTTTAGACATAGGAACTATTGCACCACTTATAGCTTTTATTGGTGTTATTATTATTATGATTGCTAAAGAACAACGTATGTCATGTATTGGTGAAATTGTGACAGGCTTAGGTGTATTATTCATTGGTATGAAATATATGGGCGATGCCATGGCACCACTTAGAGAGTCACAAAAGTTTATTAGTATCATGACAAGTTTCTCCAATCCACTTTATGGGATTATGGCAGGTATGATTTTTACGGCAATTATTCAAAGTTCATCAGCCTCTATTGGGATTTTACAGACATTAGCTATATCAGGACTTATAGGTTTTGATGGAGCAGTTTATGTGTTGTTTGGGCAAAATATAGGAACTTGTATTACAGCTATATTTGCAAGTATTGGTGCAAATAAAAATGCTAAACGTACTACAGTTATTCATTTATTATTTAATACTATAGGAACATTTATTTTCGTACCGTTATGTATGTTCTTACCGATAACAGACATTGTAGCAAGTTGGACACCTGATAATATAGCAGGTCAAATTGCCAACATGCACACAGTATTTAATATAGCAACAACATTATTACTTGCACCATTTGGCATATATCTTACTAAGTTAGCCATTAAAATATTACCAGGTGAAGATGAGAAAGAAGCAAAAATGCAACTTAAGTATGTAAATGAACATAACATTGGTGGTACAGCCATTGCCATTTCAGAGATTTATCATGAAGTAGGACATATGCTTATTATTGCAATGGAAAATGTTAAAGATGCCTTTGAGACGATTATTCAAGATAGTGATAAGAATCTAAAAACTATTAATGAAAAAGAAGAGTACCTAGACTATTTAAATACAGAAATTACAAGATATATTTCTAAAGTATCTGCTTATGAAGTTCCAGAAAAGGATGCAAATAAAATTAATACACTATTTAAAATAACCGGTGATATTGAACGAATCGGTGATCATGCATTAAACATTGCAGAATACATACTCATTATTGATGAAAAAGATATTAAGTTAACAAGTGATGCAAAAAGGGAACTTTTAAGATTACGTAATAATATACTTGAAAGTTTAAAGGCAGTTACAATTGTAGATGCAAGTAACTTAATAGAGGTTTTAGAAAAGATTACAGCTTCAGAAGAAGCTATAGATGAGATGTGCCTAGAGTTTAGACAAAACCAGATTGATCGTATGAATGAGAAGGCATGTACAGTAGAGGCCTGTGTTATTTATAGCGAACTTCTCACTGATATTGAGAGAATATCAGACCATCTTATGAATATTATTGAAGGCTGTAAGCGTGGTAATTTAACATTTAAAAATAAAATATCATAGAAGCATTTTATAGAACAATAAAGACGAACAAAATAATAGCCGTAATGCATTTTTGTGGGATGCATTACGGCTATTTATCTTAGTAAAATACTTTTATGTCTGGAGAAAAGTATTTCATTGGTCTTGTATCATCGGTATTTAAACCTGTTAAGTAAGAATGGTTTGGAACATAACATCTAAACTCTTCAGTGGATAAATTAGAAGTTGCAAAGTCGTACGTTGCTAAAAGGAGTGATGTACTTTTTTTAGTGGCATTTCTAAGTAAATCATAAAAACTGAAGGTATAGACATTACCTGTTACTGGATGTAGCCAAACATGTCTAGATTTATTTAAGTAATCCACATCAGGGTTAATACAGTGGAAGTATGAAAAGGTTGTTGCATAAGTACTAATTTGTTTTGGTAGAAGTGGTGAAGCAAAATTTGCAAAAACCTTTTTCGCCCCAAGTTGGTCATAAGTTAGTTTAAAGTAAGTACGTGTATCTTCATAAGAAGTACTAAAAAGCTTACCACCACCATTAATGCCATAGAGTAGAAAGAGCATTTCATCATATAAGTTTACAATACTTGTAGGAATAGATATATCCTTTAAGATATGTTTATGAATTTTAAACCGAGAAGCTTTTATACCAAACTTTTCTTCACAGAGAATACTATCAATAGCAATTTCTATCTTTTTATGAAGTCCTTTGTATTTATAAGTTTCTGGTTGCCCTTCTATATAGCGCCCACCTAAATAAAAGATATAAGGATGAGCAAGTCCATCTAAAATGTAATGGCATAAGAAGCCGCTTAAATAACTTAAGGTTTCTTGAAATTCTTTAGAATTAGTGTCATATTTTCTAACATGACACAATGCAGATACTAAAAAGTCCCCTGTTTTTTCAGTATGCATGCGAGAGGCAACAGATGCTTTACTGCCGTTTAAGCCTAAATGATGATAATAAATAGGGTCTGGACCTTGAAGCCCTATTAAAAATATGTCGAGATTCTCTTTTATAATTTTATATAAAGGAGATTGTTTGATATTATGTGCAGTATCTAGTCCAAAAATGTAATGAGTGATGATATCTGGCATGTAAAAAACTCCTTTTTCTACTTCAATATAATAAGTATAGCATTTAATGATTTTATACGATAGGGTGAGAATTTAATAAAAAAAAACTCCCACGAACAGGAGTTTTTGGATAGAATTAATTCTCTTTATCTTTGTTGAAAGAAGTCATTTTGCGAACTGTAAAATATAATAAAATTGCCATAGCAATGAAGACTAAAACAGCGAATTTTAGGTCATGGCTAAAGAAAGCAATTGCAGTAAGTCCAAGTACGCTACTTACGCCATAGAGTGTAACAACGGCCTGTTTATGTGTATAGCCATTATCCACGAGGCGATGATGTAAGTGACCGCGGTCAGCAGACATAATAGGTTTACCCGCTAAAAATCTTCTGATAATCGCAAATGCTGTATCGAAGATAGGAAGTCCAAGTACAAGGACTGCAACGAAAATAGTTGCTACAGTATAACCTTTTAATAAACCAAGTACCGATGTGATTCCAAGTGTAAAGCCAAGGAATGTAGAACCTGTATCTCCCATGAAAATAGAAGCTGGGTTAAAGTTATAAGGTAAAAATCCCATACAAGAACCAGCAAGAGTTGCTGTTAAAAGTGTAGCTGGTGGGAAACCTGCTTTAATAGAAAGAACCATGAGGCAAAGTGAAGCGATAGAAGAAACACCCGCTGCAAGTCCATCTAAACCATCAATTAAGTTAACTGCGTTTGTAATGGCTACAAGCCAAATGATAGTAGCTGGAATAGATAAAAGGTTTGTATAAACAGGATTATCACCAATGAAAGGAATAGAGAAGAAGTCTATTCTAATCCCACATAAAGCTACGATAGTAGCAGCTACTAATTGAATGATAAATTTAATTTTTGCATTTAATTCATAGATATCATCAAAGAATCCAAGAACAAAGATAATACCACATCCAAGAACGATACCTATGATTTGTTTAATGTTTGTTAAAGGCATTTTCCATGTAACAAGTAAGAATGAAATCATGAAGCCAGTAAAAATCGCAATACCTCCCATTCGTGGAATAGGTTTACTATGCATATCACGTTTTCTAGGTTTAGCAATTGCCCCTACTTTAAAGGCAATTTTTTTTGCTACAGGAGTCATGAAAAAAGATATAGAAAATGCCAATATAAAAGCTATAAAAGATAACGAAATGTAGCCTATATTGCCCATAAAGTTCATCTCCTTAAATATGTAAAAAATTTAGTACTAATAGGGTTAGTTTATTAGTGCTATTCTATTCAAACTTTAGGAGGTGTTAAATATTACATAAAACACACTCCTGATAAATCTAGCTCACATTTTATGAGCATAGTATGCCTGTAAAATGTGAGCTAAAATTTAAAAATTGTTATTTAGTACCAAATAATCTGTCACCAGCATCACCGAGACCTGGAATAATATATGCGTGGTCATTTAATTTTTCATCTAAAGCAGCACAGTAAATATTTACATCTGGATGTGCTTCTTGAAGAACTTTAAGACCTTCTGGAGCTGCAAGTAAGCATAAGAAGTTAATGCTTGTTGCACCACGATCTTTGATAAACTGAATAGCAGCGATAGCTGAACCACCAGTTGCAAGCATTGGATCAAGTACGAAGAAGTCTCTTTCTTCAACATCTTTAGGTAATTTACAGTAGTATTCTACTGGTTGTAATGTTTCTGGATCTCTATAAAGACCGATGTGACCAACTTTAGCTGTTGGAAGTAAATCTAACATACCATCAACCATTCCAAGTCCAGCACGTAAGATAGGTACAATACTTAAGTTCTTACCAGCAATACGTTTGCCAGTAGTTGTTGTAATAGGTGTTTCAACTTCGAAGTCTTCAAGTGGAAGGTTGCGAGTTGCTTCATAACACATAAGACCTGAAATTTCTCGAACAAGTTCACGGAATTCTTTAGAACCTGTATTTTTGTCTCTTAAACGGCTTACCTTATGTTGAATAAGTGGATGATCCATGATAAATAATTTTCCCATATTATATTATTCCTCCTAGCAATTGTTGTAAGTAAATTCTTTAATCTTATAATTCTTCTATTTTAGCGATACGTTTAATATGACGTTCTTCATTAGAGAAAGGTGTTGATAAGAATGTGTCAACTACCTTAATAGCATGAGAAGGACCAATAACGCGGCCACCTAAAGCAATAATGTTTGTATCATTGTGAAGACGAGTTGCTTCAGCAGAAAATACATCATGACAAAGGGCACATCTAATACCAGGAATTTTGTTTGCTGCAATAGAAATACCAATGCCTGTACCGCAGATTAATACACCTTTTTCAGCTTCGCCGCTTAATACAGCTTCAGCTACAAGTTTTGCATAATCTGGATAGTCAACAGCTTCCGTTGTCATACATCCATAATCTTTGAATGGTGTACCATTCTCTTTAAAATGAGCGATAATTTCTTGTTTGAGTGCGAAACCACCGTGGTCGCATGCAATTGCTATCATAATAGTTCCTCCGATTATTTAGTTTTAAATTTGATTTCAAAGTTACTTAATTACTTAGACATCATAACTACTATAATATATTTTAGAAATTTGTAAAGCTTTATTAACTTTAATATTTTATAGAAGTAGATGGACTAAATAGTTATGAAGTGATATCCAGCTGATTTTTCAAGTCTATTCATAATGGCTACACCGAGTCCCTTTTTAGGAAATGCCAGAGAATAAACTATGTCAATCCCATTGTCATCAAAGCTTCTAAGTACTTCAAATAAGTGCGCAGAAATAGTCTGTAAGTCACTTTCTGTTCCAGCACTAAGTACAAGGTCGGCCTTAAATAAATGTTTAGTTTCATCAGTAGCTAGTATACCAACTTTTTTGTTATGTTCATGAGCTTCATTTACTAAAGTAGTAAGATGCTCTCTGAGATTGTCTAAATCCCCAAACATATTATGATGCGTAGCATCAAAATATGCAGATGAATTTTTAATAATAAACACATCAGCATTAGGTGAATAATGTGTATATTTCATACCTGGTGCTTTAGGCTGTTGACCTTCTTTGAGTGTATTTGTAATAGCTGGGTCAATTGCGATTTCGCCTAAGACTTCTTCTAGCATTTCATAAGTAATGCCACCTGGGCGAAGTACAGTAGCAATGTCACCAGTTGTATCTACAATCGTAGATTCAACTCCTATTTCTGAAGAATCCCCATCAATAATACAATCAATTTTTCCATCCATATCTTCAAATACACGTTGCATATTAGTAGGACTAGGTTTACCAGAAGTATTGGCACTAGGTGCAGCAATAGGAAGTCCAGAGTCCTTAATAAGCTTTTGCATTAAAGGATGTGAAGGAAATCTAACTGCAACCGTGTCAAGACCTGCTGTAACGGCCTGAGGTACAATAGATTTAGCCTTAAAGATAAGTGTAAGAGGTCCTGGCCAAAAACGTTCGATAAGTTTTTGAGCAATAGGTGAAACCTCAGTTACAAGTGTATAGAGCATATCTAAATCAGCGATATGTACAATAAGAGGATTGTCATTAGGACGTCCTTTTGCTTTAAAGATATTGCCAACGGCTGTCTCATTTAAAGCGTTTGCACATAACCCATAAACAGTTTCAGTAGGCGCTGCTACAAGTCCACCTTCTTGAATGATACGTGTTGCTTGATTAAATTGCTCTAAGTCTTTAATAATGATAGTTTTCATGATAAAAACTCCTATTTGCTTATGCAAGATAATTAAATTACTACCTTGTAGTATAACACAAAATGACAGTAAAGATAAGTGGAATACTAAAATTTACAAAATGAGGGGTATTGCGTGAATCTAAATTAAAAGAACGCTAGGTATTGTATAGGCAATAACTTAGCGTTCTTTTTTTAAGCTTCTAGCTTTTGAAATTCTTCTCTTGGAACTACATGAAGCTGAATGTAGTCAAATTTATTTGAGAGGTCTTTGTAAACGTTTGATTCTGATTCTGGAACATTATCTAACGTTTCACCAATTACAACCTCTGTAATCTTTTGTTCTATGATGAAGTTTGAAATTGTTTCAGAAATGTTTTCGCCACATAAGAAATGTATTTCGCCACCAAGTTCGCTACCATAAGTAAATAATTCTGCTAGTAAGTTACTACTATCAGCGTGATCAAATACAGTCTCTCCTTTTCTAATATGTAGAATATGAAGAGAACCATTTACAGCACGGGCGATGTCAAATCCTTCAGAGATTAAACGATGACTATTCTTTTGTATGGTAATACAAACAAGTACTTTTTTATTCATGGCACTCACTCCTTGATTTAGCAAACTAATACTTAATTTACTGTATATATATAGTATAACATAAAGTTAAGTAAATAGTGTGAAAATATCATGAAAAAAGCACCCATTTAAGTAGAATTAAATGGGCGCTTTTGGTGAAATTGCTTAATTACTAAAGAAAAAATGAGAGAGGTATTCGCATATTTGCGTAGTCTAACTATCAGTGAAATAAATTATTTTGAAGGGGGAGTATTCATTTCCATGATTCATTAAAAGACATATATAGTTACTTGTAGTACATAAACAAGTTTAATTCAATTTCATAAAAATCTTTAAGTAGTTCAAAGAAGTAACTGCGATGTTTCATGTCATCTAATTATATTATATGAATCCCCTTCAAAATGGTGATTATTTTTTTGGAAGAATTAAAGGTTTAATATGCCAAATATCCTCTGCGTATTGTTTGATTGTACGGTCTGAACTGAATTTACCAGAACATGCCGTATTAATGATAGCCATCTTGTTCCAATTCTTTTGATCAAGATATGCTTTAGCAACTTTAGCTTGAGCTTCATGATATGGACGTAAATCTTTAAGGATGAAGTAAGGATCAGCTAAGTTGTCACCTGCACGGTTAAGCAGTGACTCATATAACTCAATGAAGAGATCAGAGGCAGAGTGAATAATTGTACCATTAATAAGTTGTTTAAGGACTTTATTAATATCATCATCATGGTTATAAATATCCCAAGGATTATAAGAACCTGATTTATAAAGAGAGAGGACTTCTTCACAAGTAAGACCGAAGATGAAGATGTTATCATCGCCAACTTCTTCATAAATTTCGATGTTTGCACCATCTAATGTACCGATTGTAAGGGCACCGTTTAACATGAATTTCATGTTACTTGTACCTGAAGCTTCTTTACTAGCAGTAGAGATTTGTTCACTAACATTAGCTGCTGGAATAATGATTTCAGCATTAGAAACGCAGTAGTTTTCAATGAATACAACAGTAAGATAATCTTTTACATCAGGATCATTATTAACTAAGTTTGCTACAGCATTGATAAGTTTAATAATGAGTTTTGCACGTCTATAACCTGGAGCAGCTTTAGCACCAAAGATGAAAGTACGTGGTACATAGTTACCATTTGGATTAGCTTTGATTTCATTGTAAAGCATGAGAATATTGAGGACATTCATGAGTTGTCTCTTATATTCATGTAAACGTTTAACTTGTACGTCAAAGATAGAGTCTGGATTTACAATGATATTGTTATGTTCTTTGATGTACTGAGCAAGACGAAGTTTATTATTATGTTTAATTTTACTATAGGCATCAATGAAGGCTGAATCTTGGGCATAAGGTATAAGTTTTTTGAGTGTTGTTAAATCAGTATACCAATCATCGCCGATTGTTTCTGTAATAAGGCTTGCAAGCTCTGGGTTAGAGTGACCAAGCCAGCGACGTTGTGTAATGCCATTTGTTTTATTGTTAAATTTATCAGGATAAATTTTGTAGAAGTTTTTAAGTAAGTCGTTCTTTAAGATTTCAGTATGGATAGCAGCAACACCATTTACAGAGAAACTACCTACGATAGCAAGGTATGCCATTTTAATTTGCCCATCACAGATAATAGCCATATCGTGAATAATGTTTTCAGGCATATGATGTACTTCACGAAGTTCTATGCAGAAACGACGATTGATTTCTTCAATCATTTGATAAACACGAGGAAGAAGCGTTTTGAAAAGTTCAATAGGCCATGTTTCAAGGGCTTCAATCATAATTGTATGGTTTGTATAAGCACAAGTATGTGTTGTGATATAGAATGCATCATCCCATCCTAAGTTTTCTTCATCAATTAAGATACGCATAAGTTCAGCTACAGCAACAGCAGGGTGAGTATCGTTCATTTGGAATACTACTTTTTGTGGTAAATCATAGATGTTTGCATTAGATCTTTTGAATTTAGCAATAGCAGATTGAACAGTAGCAGAAACGAAGAAGTATTGTTGTTTTAATCTAAGCGCTTTACCTTGATAGTGATTGTCGTTAGGATAAAGAACTTCTACTAAAGTTTTTGCTAACGTTTGTTGTTCAACAGCTTTTTCATAAGCACCTTGATCGAAGAAACGAAGTACGAATTTTTCTGGTGCTTCAGCATCCCAAAGTCTAAGTCCATTTACGAAACCATTTTTGTAGCCTAAGATTGGCATATCATAAGGAATGGCTAAAACAGATTGGAAATCTTTTTGTTCATAGTGAACATTACCATTTTCATCACAGTAACTGTAAACTGTACCACCAAATCTAACTTCTTGGGCATTATCATTACGTTTAACTTCCCAAGGGTTACCATTAGCAAGCCAATCATCAGGATGTTCTACTTGATAGCCATCTTTAATTTCTTGTTTGAAAATACCATAGTTATAACG
>OOCW01001552.1_pt1 | contig 15813 bp, 10 predicted proteins | sample 1671201 | NCBI WGS metagenome assembly OOCW01 (sample SAMN06348132, study PRJEB24527) | human gut metagenome | biome: human gut; feature: ankylosing spondylitis patient; material: feces | host: Homo sapiens | place: China | collected 2015-10
CTCGAAAGTAGCGGGCACTTTTCTGGTTCTCTTTTGGTGCGCAAAAGAGAACTTAGCTTAATGGAAGAACACTCTCCCCTTGTAAAAAGCCCTCAAAAAGGGTATCATAAAGAAAAAAGCAAAGGAGCCTTACTTATGCGTGCTTACGAGCGACTGCTGAAATACGCCAAAGTATACACCACCTCGGACCCCGAGTCCGGCACCCATCCTTCTGCCGCACGGGAATTCGACCTCGCCCACCTGCTGGTGGAAGAGATGAAATCCATCGGCATTGAGGACGCCTTTGTGGACGAGCACTGCTACGTCTACGGCAGCATCCCCGCCACCAAGGGCTGCGAGAAGAAGCCCGCACTGGGTCTCATCGCCCACATGGACACCGCCCCCGACGCTTCCGGCGAGAACGTCAAGCCCATCCTCCACGAGAACTACGACGGCGGCGACGTCACCCTGCCCGGCACCGGCATGGTCATGAAGACCTCCACCTTCCCCTTCCTGAAGGAGCTGAAGGGCGAGACTCTCATCACCACCGACGGCACCACCCTGCTGGGCGCTGACGACAAATCCGGCGTTGCTGAGATCCTGACCGCCGCCGAGACCCTTATCAAAAAGAAGCTGCCCCACGGCAAGCTCTGCATCGCCTTTACCCCCGATGAGGAGATCGGCGAGGGCGCTTCTCTCTTCGACATCCCGGGCTTCGGCGCAGACTTCGCCTACACCGTCGATGGCGGCGACGTGGGCGGCATCGAGTACGAGAACTTCAACGCCGCATCTGCCACTGTCACCATCCACGGCTTTTCCGTCCACCCCGGCAGCGCCAAGGACGCTATGATCAACGCCTCCAACGTGGCAATGGAGTTCCACATGGCCCTGCCCGTCATGGCCCGCCCCGAGACTACCGAGGGCTATCAGGGCTTCTACCATCTGTGCCAGATGTATGGCGACGTCACCGAGGCAAAGCTGGGCTACATCCTCCGCGACCACGACGCCAGCAAGCTGCAGTTCAAGAAGGACAACCTTCTCCACATCGCCTGCTACCTCAACGGCAAGTACGGCCCCGGCACGGTGGAAGTCGAGATCAAGGACAGCTACCGCAATATGCTGGAGAAGATCAAGCCCCACTTCCACCTTGTGGAGACGGCCCGCAAGGCCATCGAGAAGGCCGGTCTGACCCCGGAAGAGATCCCCGTCCGCGGCGGCACCGACGGCGCTGTTCTGAGCTGGAAGGGTCTGCCCTGCCCCAACCTCGGCACCGGCGGTTTCAACTTCCACGGCGTCTGCGAATGCACCACCGTCGAGCGGATGGACAAGGCCACCGAGATCCTGCTGAATATCATTGAGCTTTACTCTAAATAACTTTGCATCGCAAAAAATGGCTCCGGCGTCTGCCGGAGCCATTTTTTGCTTCTTAAAACTCGATGCTCTGCGCCGCCTTGGCGATGGCTCCCAGCAGCTCCACCAGCTTGCCCTCGTCCATCCGGCTGCTGTTGTTGGCAAAGGCGTAGAAGCAGCCCTGCACGCAGAACGAGAGCAGGATGCCCCGGTTCAAATCAGCCGCGAAGGTCGGGTCGGCTTCCTCAAAGCGCTGGCGCAGCCCCTTCTCGATGCTGTTGGCGAAGATGCCCTGCCGACTGCCCGAAAAGAGGATGTTCACGGCCCGCTGGTTCTGCATGAAGGCATGGAACAGCTCCCGCGTCAGCGTCTCTGCCTGATGCAGTGCCACGCTGTCGTTGGTGCGGGGTACGCTGGCCAGGATAGACTCGATGAGCTTGTTTTCCAGTGCATTGGCCAGCGCGTAGATGTCCTCATAGTGGGCATAGAACGTCGATTTGTTGATGCAGGCCATCGCACACAAGTCTTTTATCTTGATTTTTTCCAGAGGGTTCTTCTCCCGCAGTTCCATGAAAGCCTGTTCGATGGCGCGGTCGGTACGGGCGATACGGATGTCCACAAAATCCACCTCTTCCGTGTTTTAGTTGATTATCCAACGGTTTTCGTCTTTCGTCGATGGACAAGACCCCGTGGATTTTTTACAATGAAAGCAGTACCCTTATTCTTCTTTTTTATAGAGCAGGCCCTTGGCGTCCAGTGCCGCTTCGATGCGGCGGAACGCCTCCGGCGTGGGGCAGCTCAAGGTGTGCAGATGCACACCGCCGGTCATCCGGCTCAGCAGGCACTCGGGCGTGTCCGCCGCCTGCTGGATAAAATGGTCCACGTCGTACCGGCTGGCGAGATTGAGGTTGCCGCGCAGCTCACCGTAAAGCGGGTTCTCCACGGCCACATCCACCACGATGCCGCCCTGGTCCACCACGGTATACAGCTCCTCCCGCATCTGGTCTGCAGTGCTGTGGACACAGGCGAGGATGCCCGTATAGCCCCGCGCCGCCGGGTGGAGCTGATAACCCCGGGGCGTTGCGTCGATTTGAGTTCCCGACGCCCGCAGCAGGGCCACGTCACCCACCACGATCTGCCGCGAGACCCCCAGTTCTCCGGCCAGTACACTGGCACTCAGCGGTGCATTGGCCTCCGTCAGCCGCTCTAAGATCACTTTTCTGCGCTGCGCAGCATTCATCTTCCGCACTCCCCCTTTTTATCCTACCAGCTGCAGCAGGGTGGCGTAGTTGGAGGGCAGCTGGACTTTCAGCTTACCCCACTCCACCTGCGTCAGGATGGGCTGACTGCCCACACAGTCGGCCAGCAGGTCTTCGACACCCGAAGCCTCCACCGGCAGCTGGAACTCCATCGAAACCGGGCTGTCACCATTATTGTACACCGCCACGACAGCCTTGCCGTCCAGCACCCGGGCGTAGGCGTAGCTCTGGGTGGTCAGCGTCAGCTCCTTGAACTCGCCCCAGCTCAGCTCGGGACACTCCGCTTTCAGCCTGCCCAGTGCAGCATAGATGCTGGTGACAGGGTTCGTCTTCTCGGCGTCGGTGTAGTCGGTCAGCTCGAGGCAGGGGCGGAGCGGCCAGTCGCTGCCCCACTCTTTTTTGCCCTCGATGCCAAATTCCGAGCCATAATAGATGGACGGAATGCCCCAAAGCGTATATACTAGAAGAGCAATATGCCGGATGTGCTCGCGGTTGCGCAGTTTGTTGGGCAGGCGCTCCACATCGTGGTTATCCGAGAAGTTATAGAGCCGGGTATCGTGGCACAGACCCTGCAGACGCCGCATGGTATGGGCGATCTCGAAATAGTTGTGGTCGTTGTGGCCGCTCCACAGACCCTTATGCAGTTCGTAGTTGGTGACGGAGTGGAGCATCTCGGGGTTGGCCCAGCGGCTGTAGTCGCCGTGGATGACCTCGCCCATCAGCCAGAACTCAGGCTTCACCTCGTTGGCAACGCGGCGCAGGCCCCTCATGAAGTCGAAGTCCAGCACATCGGCAGCGTCCAGACGGATGCCGTCAATATCAAATTCATCCACCCAGAAGCGGATGGTGTCGAAGTGGTAGTTCTGCACCTCGGGGTTGCGCTGGTTCAGCTTGACCAGCAGGTTGAAGCCGCCCCAGTTGCCGTAAGAGAAGCCGTCGTTGTACTCGTTGTTGCCCCAGAAATTCACGTCGCAGAACCAGTCGCGGTAGCGGGCGTTCTCGCGGTGCTCCTTCAGCTCCTGGAACGCGAAGAAATCGCGGCCCACATGGTTGAACACGCCGTCCACGATGACCTTCTGGCCCCGCTCATGGCAGGCGGCGACAAACTGCTTGAATTCCTCATTGGTGCCGAGACGCCGGTCTACCAGACGGTAGTCGATGGTGTCATAGCCGTGGGAACCGCTCTCGAACAGCGGGCCGATATAGATCGCCGTACAGCCAAGCTTTGCCGCGTGTTCTGCCCACGCATCCAGCTTTTTGAAAGCCCCGGGGACAGGCTGTCCGTCGTTTTCATGCGCGCAGCCGCACAATCCCAGAGGATAGATGTGATAGAATACCGCATTGTCATACCAAGCCATTGTCTGTACCGCTCCTGTTTTCAAAAAGTTACAGCAGAGCACTTTTCCGACAAAAGTGCATCTGTGTCCTATTCAGTATAGCACATTTTCCGACAAAAGTGTGGTAAAAGTGTTGTATATTTCTCATTTTACATATTCCATAGTATGCGTTCTCTGTAAAAATTGCGATAAAAGGAGTCTTTCGTATGAATCTTCCCTCCATTCCCAAATCCTTCTTCAACGGCGACTGCTTCGACGCCTACCGCATCCTCGGCGCACACCCCTGGCAGGGTGACCACGGCGAAGAGGGCTGGCGCTTCGCGGTCTGGGCTCCCGGTGCCACGGCTGTGGAGGTCTGCGGCGGCTTTGACGGCTGGGGCGCAGGCATCCCGCTCCAGAAAGCCGACACCGGCGTGTGGAGCGGCTTTGTATCCGGGCTGTGCGAGGGAGAGCTCTACAAATACCGCATCCACGGGGCCGACGGCAGCGTGGTCATGCGGGCCGACCCCTACGCTTTCGCGTCCGAAGTCCGCCCCGCCAACGCCAGCCGCCTGACCAAACTGGACTTTTCCTTCGACGACAGCGCATGGATGGAGCGGCGGGATAAATGCCGTAATCTGCCCATGAACATCTACGAACTCCATGCCGGCAGCTGGAAGCATAAGCCCAACTCCACCCAGCCCGACGGCTCGGACGGCTGGTACGACTACGAAGAGCTGGCCCGGGAGCTCATCCCCTGGCTGCTGGAACACCACTTCACCCATGTAGAGCTTCTGCCGCTGGCAGAACACCCCTTCGACGGCAGCTGGGGCTACCAGACCACCGGCTACTTCGCCGTCACCAGCCGGTACGGCACCCCGGCCCAGTTTGCCTCCTTTGTCAACGCCTGCCACCGGATGGGCATCGGCGTCATCATGGACTTTGTCCCCGTCCACTTTGCGGCCAACGCCGACGCACTGGCCAACTTTGACGGCACCCACCTCTACGAATACGACAGCGACGTGGGCCACAGCGAGTGGGGTACCTGCAACTTCAACTACTACCGCCGGGAGGTATGCAGCTTCCTGAACAGCGCCGCCGCCCTCTGGATGGAGGTCTACCACTGCGACGGCATCCGGATGGACGCTATCTCCCGCGCCCTCTACTGGCAGGGCGACCCTGCCCGGGGCGTCAACGAGGGCGCCGTCACCTTCCTGCGGAACCTCAACCACGGCCTGAACGAGCGCTGGCCCACCGGCGTTTACATGGCCGAAGATTCCACCAACTTCCTCAAAGTCACGGCCCCCACCCGCTACGATGGCATCGGCTTCGACTACAAGTGGGACATGGGCTGGATGCACGATACGCTGGACTACTTCGCCACCCCCTTCGGCCAGCGGCCCGACGCATACGGGAAGATCATTTTCAGTATGCACTATTTCTACAACGAGCTTTACCTGCTGGCGCTGAGCCACGACGAGGTCGTCCACGGCAAAAAGACCATCATCGACAAGCTCTGGGGTACCTACGAAGAAAAATGCGCCCAGCTGCGCACCCTCTATTTTTATATGTATGCGCACCCGGGCAAAAAGCTGAACTTTATGGGCAACGAGCTGGGGCATTTCCGGGAGTGGGACGAAAAGCGGGAGCTGGACTGGGATCTGCTCAAGTACCCCTTCCACGATGCATTCCAGAAATATTTCGGTGCTCTGAGCCGCCTTTACGCCACCCAGCCCGCCCTCTACGCGGGCGAGTATGACCCCCGCTGCTTCGAGTGGGTGGCCAGCGAGAGCCGGGACGAGGGCGTGTACGCCTGGCTGCGCAAGGGCGCGGGACAGACCATCCTCTGCGTCATGAACACCCAGAACACTGCCCACAAAAAGTTCCCGCTCTACCTGAGCTTCCCCGCCGGGGCCGAAGAACTTCTGAACACTGAGGCCCCCTGCTGGGGCGGCGCGGACAAATCGAAGCCCAAACCCCTCCACACCTCGGACGGCGGCGTCTATGGCCGGGACTACACCCTCACCGTGGACCTGCCCGCCATGGGCAGCCGGATGTTCCGGCTCACCCCCGAAGCGCCCCGCCCCGAGGCTGCACAGGCCAGCGCCCGCCGGGCCGCTGCCGCACGCCGCAAGGCAGCCCGCACCCAGAACGCCAGGGCGGATGCCGCCGCATACAACTCCAAAAAGTAATATTTGTTTCGGAATATCCCGTTTGCTGAAAATGCAGCGGGATATTCTGCTGTTTGCCCCGGTGTTCTGCTGGACAACCCCTACGGAAGCCGCTATACTGTTAGATGGAAAGTTGTGTTTTGCATTTTCCGGAAGTTAAATGAAAGGGATCATCCTTCTATGCTATCTGCTGCTGTTCGCCGACTCTCGCCTCTGCAATGGGCGGGGGTCGGTCTGGGCAGCTGTGCGGTGCTGCTGGCTCTTCTGGGGCTGCTTGCACCGGCCAGCGCCTTCTTTTTCCCGCTGCTCAGTCTCTGGGCCAGCGTGGGGCTCTTTGTTCTGGCCCTCTGCGTTCTCCGTGTGGCAGGCGCAGAGCTGGGCTTCTTCCACAAAGCCGTCGTCTTCGGCATCTGGGCTGTGGCTGTCGTCTATTTTTACTGGACATTATCGAGTCGGAGCTTTGTATACGTCTGGGATTACGCCAACTACCTGCTCAAGCAGTACGACGCAGAAGCCGCCTTTGCCCAGAGTGCAGGCGCGGGCCTTGCGTACATCTTCGGCTCCATGGCCGACGACTACACCAATTTCATCACCCTCTTCACCGAGTTTCCCTTCTGCCTCACGAGCCACACCGGCGATGACTACTCCTTCAGTCAGGTGTTCTGCATCCTGCCGACCCTGCTGGTGCTGTTGGCGGGCCTTGTCGTCAAGGTCGGGCAGATCCTGAATGTGAAGAACTGGAGGTACTATTTTCTCTTCGGGATGACGCTCACGGCGGCTTATCCCTTCTTACGGATGAGCGCGGTATTGGCCCAGCCGGACTGGTTCGGCCTCATCTTCGCGTTTGCGATCCTTCTGCTGACGCTGGATCTCCGGTTCGACAAGCTGGAGCCGGTGCGGTTCGGCCTCATCTTTCTGGCCACTGCCGCCATCATCCTCGCCCGCCGGTGGTTCCTCTACTTTGTGGTGGGCTACTACTTCGCCTACGCACTGCTGCTCATCGCGGGCTGTGTGCGGTTGGCGAAGGGCGGCGAAAAAGCCGCTGCCCTTGTTCGAATCAAGAACCTCGTCCTCTTCGGTCTCGCGTCCGTCGTGGCGATGGTCATCCTGCTCTGGCCGATGGTGTCCCACATCCTTGCCTACAACTACGCAGGCCGCTACTCCTATTATAACGGCGGCGGTCTGGCCCTCGAGGCGTTCTATCACATCGGCCGGATGGGCCTGTTCAACATCCTCCTCATGGTGCTGGGTCTCGCCTTTGCGGCGAAGCACAGAGCGCCCTCCCTGCCCTGTCTCGCCGGGTGTGAGCTGGTGGTGAGCATCCTGCTCTTCACCCGGGTGCAGAACACCGGCTCCCATCAGTTCCTGCTCTTCCTGCCGGGATACTTCATTCTCTTTCTGCTAGGTGCCGCCGCGCTGGCCGAGGGCATCACGCGCCGCCGGAACCTGAAGCTGGGTTGCTGGGCCTTCGTGCTGGTGCTGTCCATGTCGGTGCGGTGTTCGCCGCTGACCACGCTGGCCATGCCGGGTTTCGTCATCGAGCATTTCCCGATCCAGATCCCGGCCACCGAGTATTTCATCTCGCTGGACAAGCTCATCTACGACCGGAAGGACATCGGCCAGATCCGGGCCATCGCCGACTGGATCGACACCCACTGCGCCGAGGGCGAAGTGAGCTACATGATCCCCCACGATATGCTCTACAACCCCGACCACTTCAAAAACTGCCGCCTGCCGGACGCCCCCATCAACGACAAGCTGGCCTTCGGCTTCTCGGTCCCCGGCACCCACAACTTCCCCACCCAGTTCTTCGAGGCCAAATACGTTATCACCTGCGAGCCCTTCCCCCAGACTTACGCCGGCAGCGGCGAGATGTCCATCAAGCTGAACGACCGGTTCCTCGCCGTAAGAGACCAGTATTTCGCCTTTGAGCAGAGTTTCGATATGGGCAATGGCACCACCTTTACCATCTGGAAGCGCACCGCTGCCCCCACCCGGGAGGAAGTGGAGTATTATCTGAGCGCTTTCGCTGAGGAAGACGCCCAGTACCCTGAAATGTTCTCCCAGGTGGCCGAAGCCTGGCTCACCGCTCACGGGCTGTGAGCTTGCCCTTTCTGCCGAAAACGTGTATAATTCGATTTGTTGCTATAAAACCCGCAGCGCCGCCCGCCGGCCTGCTTACGTCATAAGGAGTACGCCACTATGGATAAGAAGAACACGCCTGAAGTGAAGCTGGGCCAGTACAAGGGCCTGGCTGTCACCCGTCACGTCCGCCCCGTCACCGACAAGACTGTGGACATCGAGCTTGTCCACCAGACCCGGATGCACGCGGTCTACCACCCCACCACCGAACCTGCCAGGCGCGGCTTCCGCGCTCTGCTGGACTTTGCCGGCTACATGGACGGCAAGGAGATCCCCGACAGCCGGATGGAGAAGGTCATGGTCGTGCTGGGCGACGGCAAGCTGATGCCCGCCGCCGAGCAGGCCATCTACGGCCACCGTGCCGGCGAGGTGTTCCGCTTCGACTTTACTTACCCGCAGGACTTCCGCCTGCCGGAGCTGTCCGGCAAGACCGCACAGTTCGAGATCGAGCTCCGCTCTCTGGCCGAGAAAGTCACGCCCGCACCGGATGAGGCTTTCGCCAGGAGTCTGGGCTTCGACTCCCTCGATGCGCTGAAGGCTGACCTTCGCGCCAAAAAGCAGAAGATCCACGAGGAAGGGGCTGACCGCGCCGCCGGAAAGCAGCTGCTGGACATGGCCGGTGCCAACATGACCGTGGACCTGCCCGCCGAAATTCTCGACCGCACCGCCCAGAACGAGATGAAGCTGCTGAAAGAGCGCCTCTCCCGCAGCGGCATCACCCTCGAGCAGCACTGCAAGAACAGCCGCACCACCCCGGAAGCCCTCGAGAAGGACTACCGCGCACAGGCCGAGAGCCGCATCCGCTTCGTGCTGGCAGCCCGTGCCATCGCCGAGGCGGAGAACATCGTCGTCCACCCCGAGGAAGTCAACGCCGAGTACCGCCGCCTGTCCCAGCTGCAGGACACCCCCGAGGCGGAGATCCGGAAAGCCCTGCCCGAGGATACCATCGCCGCCGCGCTGGCCGCGAAGAAGGTGCAGCGCTTCCTGCTGGACAACGCTCAGGTCACTACCGTGACCGATGCCCCCGAAAAGGAGTGATACCGCTATGGGTCTGTTTACCCGTTATGCAATGGACGCCCTGATGAAGACCTCCCACCCCGAGGTCATCCGCCGTCAGTGCTGGAATCTCCACCCCCACCGCACCCCCTGCACGGCCTGCAAGGACATCTGCCCCTACGGCGATGCCATCTTCACCCGCCCCAACCTCGTTAAAGACTGGGACCCCTGCACCGACTGCGGCCTCTGCGTGTCCGCCTGCCGCTCGGGCTGCATCGTCCCTTCGCCCGAGCAGGTACAGCGGGACACCTCGCTGGCTGATACCGATAACGACACCCTCTGGCTGGGCTGCGAGAAAAGCACCCGCAAGAACACTGCCGTCCGCGCCTGCGTCGCCTCCTTCTCGTGGGAAACGCTGGCCTATCTTGCTCTGAACAAGAAGCTGGTCCTTGACCTGACCCCCTGCGGTGAGTGCGAGAATGATGTCTGCGCCGCCCAGCTCCGAAAGGAGCTGACCCGTCTGGTGGAGTTCCTCGGCCCCCAGCTCTTCGAGAGCCGGGTCACGCTGGCCTATGAGCAGGACGAAGCGCCCTACCATGTACAGGAGCTGAGCCGCCGGGAGATGTTCTCCCACATGACCGAGGGCTCCCGCGCCGGCACCAAGAAGCTGCTGCAGATGCTGCCCGGCCTGCGCAGCGAGGAGGACAGTGCCGCCGACTTCCGCCTCATGCTCCACCAGCGGACAAAGCAGCTCAAGGCTGCTTCCGAGACGCCGCTGCGCTACGGCTGGTATCTGCCGAACTTCACCCAGAAGTGCTTCGGCTGCGGCAAGTGCGAGAAAGCCTGCCGCTCCGGCGCGCTCAAGCTCGAGGATATGCCCGACGGCCAGACCCGCGTGGTCATCACACCCTGGAAGTGCAGTGAGTGCGGCGTCTGCGTCGCGGCCTGCTCCAACAGCGGCATCGACGGCATGAAGCTGCGCCAGCTCACCACCCTCGGCCCGGTGAGCGTCTACAAATGCAGCAAGACCCTCTGCGCCGACTGCGGCAAGCCCATCGCACCGAACAGCTCCGAGGGCATCTGCTCGGTCTGCCGCATCAAGCGCCGCACCAAGCAGCGTCAGGAGGAGGCCGCAGCCCGCGCCAAGGAGCGGATCGCCGAGCGCGAGGCCCGCAAGGCAGCGGAGGAGGCCGCAAAGGCCGCTGCCGCAGAGCTGGCCGCTGAAAATGCAGCCAATGCTGCCGGTGCCGCCGCAGCCGAAACGGCAGCAGCTCCCGTCTCTGCCGCACCTGCCGCCGCGGCGGCAACAGCTGTTTCTGTTGCAGAAACAGCATCTGCTCCCGAAAAGGATTGACGCGGCCGCAAATCAATGCTATACTCAGTCATGACCACACTGTTTGGTGGCCGGGACTGTTACAAAGGAGTAACGGATGGATTTCCGTTGCTCTTTTTTCATAAAAAATGGTCCATTTGTCCGTTGCCGGGAAACAGCGGACACCGCACAACGCGATGCTGTCCTTTGTACAGCAAAAACAAGAAAAGAGGGAATTTATGATGAACACTTCCATCTCCCGCCGTCAGTTCCTGAAGGCCAGCGGCCTGGCAGCCGCCGGTGCCTGCGCAGCCGGCCTGCTGACTGGCTGCGGCGGCTCTTCCTCCGGCAGCGCTTCCGGCGCAGCCTCTTCCGGTTCCGGCTCCAGCTACACCATCCTGTACGACAGCCAGCCCGCTACCCTGAACTACCTGACCACCGGCACTGACCTTGAGATGGTCGTGGGCGCAAACTGCGTGGATACGCTGGTCGAGTACGACAACAAGGGCGTCATGCGCGAAGGCCTGGCCACCAGCTGGGACTGGGATGTCGACACCCTGACCTGGACGTTCCATCTGCGTGAGGAGAACTGGGTGGACTGCAACGGCGAGGTCGTGGCCCCCGTCACCGCACAGGACTTCGTGGACGCTCTGAAGTACGTCCTGACCCCGGACTACGCCGCCTCCAACGTGGGCCTCGTCACCGCTTACATCGCAGGCGCTGACGACTACTACAACTACCACGTCTATCTGAACAACGCCAACACCGGCGTCGTGGACGATGACGGCACCACCTACACCGTGGACGGCAGCGGCGTCGTCACCGTGACTGCCCCCGACTCTGACCCCGCCACCTACGCACCGGTGGACTTCGACGCCGTGGGTGTCACTGCTGTGGATGACCACACCCTGACCTACACCCTGACCTACGACTTCCCGGGCTTCCTGAGCCTGCTGTGCTATCTGCCCTACGAGCCCGCTTACGGCCCGCTGCTGGAAGAGACCGGCGACCAGTTCGCTACCAGCGCAGAGACCACCTACAGCTGCGGTGCCTTCTATCTGGCCGCCTACGAGTCTCTGGAGACCTGGGTCATGAAGAAGAACCCCGAGAACTACGACGCTGACAACGTCTTCATCGACACCATCAGCCGCATCTACAACGCCGAGGCCAGCGTCAACGGCCCCGAGATGATCAAGCGCGGCGAGATCGACGAGGCCACCATCGGCTCCGACATCCTCGACAGCTGGCTGTCCGACGACACCACCAAGGACATGGTGTCCATGGACCGCCCCAACACCAACTACACCTACTTCTATATGTTCAACTTCATGCCCTTCTCCCACGAGTTCTCCAACTGGAGCGTGGAGGGCATGGATGCCGAGTATGAGCCGGAGAACTGGGCCAAGGCCATCAACAACACCAACTTCCGCAAGTCCTTCCTCTACGGCATCAACAACTCTGTCACGCTGGCCGTCAAGGCACCCGAGGGCTACGACAACTACAAGCTGAACACCATCACGCCCCCCAGCTTCTGTGCCAACGCTGACGGCGTGGACTACCTCAAGTGCGGCGACCTGGCCAATATCACCGAGTTCTTCGACGAGGCGAAGGCCAAGGAGTACCGCGACGCTGCCATCCCGGAGCTGACCGCTGCTGGTGTGACCTTCCCCATCAAGGTGCAGATGCCATACAATCCCTCTTCCACCGACTGGGACAAGCAGTGCCAGGTGTTCAAGCAGCAGCTCGAGAGTGTGCTGAACGACGGTTTCGATTTCATCGACATCATCATCACTGCCGGCCCCTCCGACAGCTTCCTGTCCAGCGTCCGCCGCAACGGCAAGTTCGCTTTCCTGCAGTGCAACTGGGGCGCTGACTACTCCGACCCCCAGACCGAGACCGACCCCTTCTATCAGGCCGAGGGCGCACGCGGCAGCCGCTACGCCTTCCTGCGCACCGGCGTCGAGGACGGCTTCATCACCGGCGACACCGCGGACGCCGTCATGAACTACATGAAGGCCATCGAAGAGGCTGTCAAGATCACCGACGACATCAACGCCCGCTACGATGCCTTCGCCAACGCCGAGGCTTCCCTCATCAACAATGCCCTCGTCGTCCCCATGGGCATGAGCATCCCGGCCTACATCGCCACCCGTCTGAACTACTGGGAGGGCCAGTACGCTTCCACCGGCTTCTCCAACAAGCGTCTGAAGGGCATCCACGTCCTCGACCACTACATCTCCATGAGCGAGTACGAGGCCAACCGCGACGCCCGCTAAGACTTTTTGAGTCTGTCTGCTCCAAAGCTCTCCGTTTTCCCACGGGAAAGCGGAGAGCTTTTCGTTTCTGAAGCTTCTTACATGAATTTTTGTAACGAACTTTGCTAAATCACTTTCCAAAAGTGGTTTTTTGTTGTATTCTATTCCTATCCGACATTCATTTTATAAAAGAGAGGGGTGCGCACAGATATGCTCAAATATCTGGCGAAACGCATCGGGCGCTCGATACTGACCCTGTTTATTATCGTCACGCTCGTTTTCTGCCTTTTGCGGCTGATGCCGGTGGAAGGCTATTTTGCTAACTACGAAAAAATGACCGAGGCCCAGATACAGGCCGGCTTACAGTCCATGGGCCTGCTGGACCCGCTGCCGGTGCAGATCGGCCGCTTCTGGGTCAATATGCTCCACGGCGACCTCGGCGTGAGCCACATCTATAAGGTCAACGCCTCCGTCACCGGCATCCTCGCTAAGAAGCTGCCCATCTCCATCCAGATGGGCGTGTACGCCATGCTGCTGAGCCTTGTCATCGGCATCCCGATGGGCCTGTTCATGGGCCGCTTCAAGAGCCGCTGGCCCGATAAGATCGGCACGGCCATCATCGTTCTCATCCAGGCTGTGCCTGCGGCAGTGTATTATCTGTACATCCAGATGTACGGCACCACCGCGCTGAACGTGGGTCTGCTCTTCGACGCCTCCAACTGGAAATACTGGGTGCTGCCCGTCTGCTCCATGAGTCTGGGCAACGTGGCGTTCTACGCCATGTGGCTGCGCCGGTACATGGTGGACGAGAGCAACAAGGACTATGTCCGCCTTGCCCGTGCCAAGGGCGTGAGTGAGAACAACATCGCCCTGCGCCACATCTTCCGCAACGCAATGGTGCCGCTGGTGCAGTATATTCCCTCCGCCTTCCTGAACACTGTGGTCGGCTCCATCTACATCGAAAGCCTCTACAGCATCCCGGGCATGGGCGGCCTGCTGGTCACCTGTGTCCAGCGCCACGACAACACGATGGTGCAGGGCATCGTTCTGCTCTACGCCTGCGTGGGCATCATCGGCCTGATTCTGGGCGACCTGCTCATGGTGCTCATTGACCCCCGCATCAGCTTTGGCAAGAAAGAAGGTGGCCGATAATGCTTTTCCGTATGAAAGATGAAAAAGCACACCAGCTCGAGGCAAAGCTGGATAAGTTACAGGCGGACGGCCCCGCCGCATGGGCAAAGCTGCCCGAAGAAGAGCTGTTCACCCCCGCCGGATTCAGCGAAGAGCGGGCCGAGGCCACGTCCTACTCCAACTACAGCTACTGGGGCAGCACCTTCCGCGCCTTCTTCAAGAACCGCGTGGCCGTGCTGCTGCTCGTCGCCCTCATCGCCGTGGTGGCGTTTGCATTTTTGCAGCCCTACCTGCCCGGTCAGGTAGACCCCAACCTCTGCGCCGTGGATCCCGCCACCGGCATCCAGTACCGCAACATCGCCCCCGGTGAAAAGGGCTTTATCTGGGGTTCCAACGCCATCGGCCAGGACCTCTGGGCCCGCATCTGGGCCGGCGCCCGCACCAGCCTGACCATCGCTTTCTTCGTGGCCCTCATCGAGGCCGTGGTGGGCATCACGGTGGGTGTGCTCTGGGGCTATGTCCGTCAGCTGGACTTCTTCTTCACCGAGCTGTACAACATCTGCGATAATGTGCCTTCCACCATCATCCTGATCCTTATTTCCTACGTCGCCAGCCCCAGCGTCCAGACGCTGATCCTGGGCATGTCCATCACGGGCTGGATCGCCATGGCGCGTTTTATCCGCAACCAGATCCTCATCATCCGTGACCGTGACTACAACGTGGCATCCCGCTGCATCGGCACCCCCACCTCCCGCATCGTGGTGCGCAACCTGCTGCCCTACCTCGTGTCAGTCATCATGCTCCGCATGGCCCTGACCATCCCCGCCGCCATCGGCAGCGAGGTCTTCATCACCTACATCGGCCTCGGCCTCTCTGTCGAGGTGCCTTCTCTGGGCAACCTCATCAACGATGGCCGCAAGGTCATGATGCAGGCTGGCCTGCGCTATCAGCTGCTCTACCCCACCATCATCCTCAGCTTCGTCACCATCGCGTTCTACCTCATCGGCAATGCCTTCTCTGACGCAGCCGACCCCAAGAACCATCTGCAGTAAGGAGGAACAGACATGAAAAAGAATGAACTGATCCTCTCTGTGCGGGATCTCAACATCAAATTCAATCTGCGTGGAAAGATCCTCCACGCCATCCGGGGCATCGACCTCGATGTCTACCACGGCGAAGTCCTCGCCATCGTGGGCGAGTCCGGCTCGGGCAAGAGCGTGTTCACCAAGTCCTTCATGGGCCTGCTGGACTCCAACGGCTCCATCACTTCCGGCACTATCGACTACTTCGGTGCCGACGACCACCAGCCCATCCGGCTCTCCGAGTTGAAAAAGGAGAAGGACTGGCTGAAAGTGCGCGGCCACGAGATCGCCATGATCATGCAGGACCCCATGACCAGCCTGAACCCCCTGAAGACCATCGGCGACCAGATCATGGAGGCCGTGGAGCTCCATCAGGGCCTCAAGGGCGCTGCCGCCAGGGAGAAGACCCTCGAGTACCTGCGGGATGTCGGCATCGCCGACCCTGAAGTGCGCTTCAAGCAGTATCCCCACGAGTTCTCGGGCGGTATGCGCCAGCGCGTCGTCATCGCCATTGCCGTAGCCTGCAACCCGCAGATCCTTATCTGCGATGAGCCCACAACGGCTCTGGACGTGACCATTCAGGCCCAGATCCTCGAGCTGCTGAAGGAGATGCGGGTCAAATATAACCTCACCATCATCCTCATCACCCATGACCTCGGCGTCGTGGCCAACATCGCTGACCGTGTGGCCGTCATGTATGCCGGCGACATCGTGGAGATCGGCACTTCGGACGAAATTTACTACGACCCCCGCCATCCCTACACTTGGGCGCTGCTGTCCAGTATGCCCCAGATGGGCGTGAAGGGCGAAGACCTGTTCA
>OOCW01001554.1_pt1 | contig 15793 bp, 10 predicted proteins | sample 1671201 | NCBI WGS metagenome assembly OOCW01 (sample SAMN06348132, study PRJEB24527) | human gut metagenome | biome: human gut; feature: ankylosing spondylitis patient; material: feces | host: Homo sapiens | place: China | collected 2015-10
GCCTGCGCCCGCGCCTGCTCCGCCTCCTGGCGGGCGATATTGTTATTCTGCCAGGCAATGGAATGCACTGAGAGAATGTTGCCTTCCTGCCGCGTTATCAGTCCGGCGCTTTTCACTACAGTTTGTAGTGCCTGCTTCCAGGGAACATCTGTTAGATGTAACGACACCGTACCGCTGACGTCTGGCGACACGACCAGGTTCAACTTCTCCTGTTCAGCCAGCGCCTGCAACACCTGAGCTACCGGAACGTCATCCACCATCAGCGTCACTTTTTGCGGCTTTGCCGCCTGTACGCCGGGTATCAGCATCAACAGTAGTGCGGCTATCCATTGCTTCATTTGTATCTCCTTGCCGTTGCCACAACCAGTGTGGCGGTTCGCAGTTTGCCCCGGTTCCCAGCGTTAGTGCGTCTGGCGTCAGCTGTAAAATTGTCCAGCCGTTTTCCAGCACATCGTTTTGCTGCACCCGTCGCCATTTTTTTTGCCCATCTTTTATTACACCGATGATGCGCTCGCCTCGCCCTACCATCCCCTGATAGCGCCACTGGCTAAGTTCGCTAATCCGGCATAGATCTTCCGGCGGTTTAAAAGGGTCACGCATACCGGTTAAAAGGCACAATGCAATACCTGCCAACAACCAGCGTTTAACCCTCATGCGGCGTCTCCAGTTGTAGCGTGAACAAAAGATCATCACCTTCCACGCTTAACGAAAAACGGCTCACGCTGACGTTGCGCTCTGCCAGCCGTGTAAATGCCGACGGCACTGCTTCCCACAGCGTTTTCAACGCCAACTCACCTCCCTGCGCGGATGGATGCCAGGAAACCAGTTGCGCGCCGGATAACTGAAAATCCAGTGGCGAAAAGGGCAGCGTTTTTTCTTCGCTGAAGGGAGTGGCGTCTACCAGGCGATACAGTGCAGCCCACTGCTGGTGATGACTCGCCCGTAGTCGAATTAATGCGTCGCGCTCTTCATGGTGTGTCGATGATAGAAAAATGAGCGTAACTAACATCAGCAACCAGAATGCCCAGCAAAGCTGGCGGAGGCGGGGTGATGTGGCGAACCACCAGTCAAAGAGCATGTCCATCGCTAACCTTCCTTGTTAACTGATACTCAAATTGCCAGCGTCCCTGCGCATCCTGCTGCGTGGCCCCCCGCTGATTGAGATGAAAAGAAGCATCCTGGCGGAGTGACGTTTCCAGCGAGTTTAACGCGGTAATGCTTGTTGTCAGCCCCTTGATCTCCAGCGTTCCCTGCTGCCAGCTTATCGTTGTCAGCCAGGCGTGCTCGGGTAAAAGCGCCGCCAGTGCTTCCAGCGCAGATTGCCAGTCGCGGGTAAATTGTCGCTGGCGCTGCCTTTGCAAACGCTGTTCGCGTAACTGCTGGCGTTCCAGCAAACGTGGTTTCGTTATCTGTAAGCTGCGGGCGAGTTGTTGTTCCGCCTGAAGCAAAACGGTGTCTATGCGCGCTTCGGCGCTGCCTGTCAGACGCAGTATTAGCGTTATCCCGACGGCCAGCAGCAGAGGCGCAACGAACATCAGCAACCAGAAACGCAGAAAAGCGGTCCGGCGTTGCTGTCGCCAGGGCAAAAAATTAATTGGCGGGTTCATCAGTACACCTTCCCAAGCGCCAGCCCCAGCGCGATGGCAAAGTCTCCACCTGGCGGCGGTAGCGGCGGCTGACGAACAGAAACCGCCTCCCAGGGGTCAAATCCGCCTTCGCCACATATCGCGACGCTTTCGGGATCAACGGATAACGCTGCCGCCAGCTCCTTCGCGCTAGTCATCCCCACCGCCAGTTTGCGCCCCCAGCGATAGCGTGTCGCCCACAGCCACTGTTCGTTATCACGCCAGGCCAGACATTGCTGATGAGAAGGTAAAAAAGGCAGGAATCGCTGTAATGCACTGGCATCCGGGGTGATCGCGCTAACATGAACACGCAACCTTTCTGCCAGAGTAAGCAGCGTTGCCAGCTCTTTGCTTTGCGCGGCAGTCACGTTATAGGCGGGACTGAGTGAGTCTTCGCTGTAATCGAAGCGCAGGGAGTCCGGATCCATATCCAGCTCGCGGGCCATCGTCCCGGACAGCCAGGCCGTTTGCTCCCGCTCACCAAGGGACATCGACGGGCGTGGAAATGACCGCTGTAATGTGCGACTGGCGGGAAACGCCAACATAATGTGATGACGCTGCGGCAGTTCGCGACTCCACGGTAACAACGTGTTAGCCAGCCGCTGCGCATCAACAATCCGCCCATCTTTGATAATGTCGTGCGCCAGCGGCAACCGCCACCAGCGTTGCAAAAAGCATTCTTTTGCGCCCCGCACGATAGCAACCGCTACCGCTTCTTGCTGTTGTAAATGCAAACCAATTTGCCAGATCTTAAATGCCATTGTGATGATCTCCTTATCAGCCGCCAGTTTCTGAAAGCCATGCTTACGATCTCCTTATCCGGCAAAACTGCCCGGCTATATCAATGCACCTGGCTTGCCTTTATACTACCGCGCGTTTGTTTATAAACTGCCCAAATGAAACTAAATGGGAAATTTCCAGTGAAGTTCGTAAAGTATTTTTTGATCCTTGCAGTCTGTTGCATTCTGCTGGGAGCAGGCTCGATTTATGGCCTATACCGCTACATCGAGCCACAACTGCCGGATGTGGCGACATTAAAAGATGTTCGCCTGCAAATTCCGATGCAGATTTACAGCGCCGATGGCGAGCTGATTGCTCAATACGGTGAGAAACGTCGTATTCCGGTTACGTTGGATCAAATCCCACCGGAGATGGTGAAAGCCTTTATCGCGACGGAAGACAGCCGCTTCTACGAGCATCACGGCGTTGACCCGGTGGGGATCTTCCGTGCGGCAAGCGTGGCGCTGTTCTCCGGCCACGCGTCACAAGGGGCGAGTACCATTACCCAGCAGCTGGCGAGAAACTTCTTCCTCAGTCCAGAACGCACGCTGATGCGTAAGATTAAGGAAGTCTTCCTCGCGATTCGCATTGAACAGTTGCTGACGAAAGACGAGATCCTCGAGCTTTATCTGAACAAGATTTACCTCGGTTACCGCGCCTATGGTGTCGGTGCTGCGGCACAAGTCTATTTCGGTAAAACGGTCGACCAACTGACGCTGAACGAAATGGCGGTGATAGCCGGGCTGCCGAAAGCGCCTTCCACCTTTAATCCGCTCTACTCAATGGATCGTGCCGTCGCGCGGCGTAACGTCGTGCTATCGCGGATGCTGGATGAAGGGTATATCACCCAACAACAGTTCGATCAGACACGCACTGAGGCGATTAACGCTAACTATCACGCGCCGGAGATTGCTTTCTCTGCGCCGTACCTGAGCGAAATGGTGCGCCAGGAGATGTATAACCGTTATGGCGAAAGTGCCTATGAAGACGGTTATCGCATTTACACCACCATCACCCGCAAAGTGCAGCAGGCCGCACAGCAGGCGGTACGTAATAACGTGCTGGACTACGACATGCGCCACGGCTATCGCGGCCCGGCAAATGTGCTGTGGAAAGTGGGCGAATCGGCGTGGGATAACAACAAGATTACCGATACGCTGAAGGCGCTGCCAACCTATGGTCCGCTGCTGCCTGCCGCAGTCACCAGCGCCAATCCTCAGCAAGCGACGGCGATGCTGGCGGACGGGTCGACCGTCGCATTGAGTATGGAAGGCGTTCGCTGGGCGCGTCCTTACCGTTCGGATACTCAGCAAGGACCGACGCCGCGTAAAGTGACCGATGTTCTGCAAACGGGTCAGCAAATCTGGGTTCGTCAGGTTGGCGATGCATGGTGGCTGGCACAAGTGCCGGAAGTGAACTCGGCACTGGTGTCGATCAATCCGCAAAACGGTGCCGTTATGGCGCTGGTCGGTGGCTTTGATTTCAATCAGAGCAAGTTTAACCGCGCCACCCAGGCACTGCGTCAGGTGGGTTCCAACATCAAACCGTTCCTCTACACCGCGGCGATGGATAAAGGTCTGACGCTGGCAAGTATGTTGAACGATGTGCCAATTTCTCGCTGGGATGCAAGTGCCGGTTCTGACTGGCAGCCGAAGAACTCACCACCGCAGTATGCTGGTCCAATTCGCTTACGTCAGGGGCTGGGTCAGTCGAAAAACGTGGTGATGGTACGCGCAATGCGGGCGATGGGCGTCGACTACGCTGCAGAATATCTGCAACGCTTCGGCTTCCCGGCGCAAAACATTGTCCACACCGAATCGCTGGCGCTGGGTTCAGCGTCCTTCACCCCAATGCAGGTGGCGCGCGGCTACGCGGTCATGGCGAACGGCGGCTTCCTGGTGGACCCGTGGTTTATCAGCAAAATTGAAAACGATCAGGGCGGCGTGATTTTCGAAGCGAAACCGAAAGTAGCCTGCCCGGAATGCGATATTCCGGTGATTTACGGTGATACGCAGAAATCGAACGTGCTGGAAAATAACGATGTTGAAGATGTCGCTATCTCCCGCGAGCAGCAGAATGTTTCTGTGCCAATGCCGCAGCTGGAGCAGGCAAATCAGGCGTTAGTGGCGAAGACTGGCGCGCAGGAGTACGCACCGCACGTCATCAACACTCCGCTGGCATTCCTGATTAAGAGTGCTTTGAACACCAATATCTTTGGTGAGCCAGGCTGGCAGGGTACCGGCTGGCGTGCAGGTCGTGATTTGCAGCGTCGCGATATCGGCGGGAAAACCGGTACCACTAACAGTTCGAAAGATGCGTGGTTTTCGGGTTACGGTCCGGGCGTTGTGACCTCGGTCTGGATTGGCTTTGATGATCACCGTCGTAATCTCGGTCATACAACGGCTTCCGGAGCGATTAAAGATCAGATCTCAGGTTACGAAGGCGGTGCCAAGAGTGCCCAGCCTGCATGGGACGCTTATATGAAAGCCGTTCTTGAAGGTGTGCCGGAGCAGCCGCTGACGCCGCCACCGGGTATTGTGACGGTGAATATCGATCGCAGCACCGGGCAGTTAGCTAATGGTGGCAACAGCCGCGAAGAGTATTTCATCGAAGGTACGCAGCCGACACAACAGGCGGTGCACGAGGTGGGAACGACCATTATCGATAATGGCGAGGCACAGGAATTGTTCTGATTAAAAAGGCGCTTCAGCGCCTTTTTAAGTTTGCTGACAAAGTGCACTTTGTTTATACCGGATACGGCGTGAACACTTTACCCGTCTAGCAACATCTAGAAAAATCAATATATTGCAGGAGCCGCACAGGCCTGATAAGCATTATGCATCAGGCAAACTTCACGCATTTACACTCGCCCCTGCCCTTTCAACCATTCGCGCACGAGGAACAGCGCGCTGACATTACGCGCTTCGTTGAAGTCAGGGTCTTCCAGCAAATCCATCATATGCGCCAGCGGCCAGCGCACCTGTGGTAGCGGCTCTGGCTCATCGCCTTCCAGCGATTCCGGGTAGAGATCTTGCGCTACCACGATATTCATTTTGCTGGAAAAGTAAGACGGTGCCATGCTGAGCTTCTTCAAAAAAGTCAGATCGTTCGCACCAAATCCCACCTCTTCTTTTAGCTCGCGGTTCGCGGCTTCGAAGACGCTTTCACCCGGATCAATTAATCCTTTCGAAAAACCTAATTCGTAGGATTCAGTTCCCACTGCGTATTCGCGGATCAGGATCAGGTGATCGTCCACAATCGGCACAATCATCACTGCTTCCCGGTTGGTTGGACGCATTCGTTCATAAACACGCCGCACGCCATTGCTGAACTCCAGATCCACGCTTTCGACGGTAAACAGTCGGGAACGGGCTACAGTTTCAACATTCAGAATGGTGGGTTTTTGTAATGATTTGCTCATCGTGGGATCTATGCTGTGAAATCAGCGGTTATTGTGCGATATCGGACACGCTTTCGGCAATGTGAATTGCATGTTATTTACATTTATGTAACTTAATAAATAATCGTCCTCAAATCAAATTAAAAGTCAATAGGTTGAAATAACTCCAGGAATTTGCTGATATTCCGCCTTCAGAGGGTTTGCTATGATCAGCGGTTACTGTGATGTGCTTAATGATGCTTAAGTTAAACTCCACGCTTGCCGATAGCCAACCGCAGAATCATGTATTGTGTCCGGTGCGACTGACCACGCCTGACAGACTAAGTAAGATGGGGAAAGCATGAGCACCATTGTGATTTTTTTAGCTGCTTTGCTGGCCTGCTCACTACTTGCGGGATGGCTGATAAAAGTGCGATCCAGACGGCGTCAGCTGCCCTGGACCAACGCCTTCGCGGATGCGCAAACGCGTAAACTCACACCTGAAGAACGTAGCGCCGTTGAAAATTATCTTGAGAGCCTGACGCAGGTATTACAGGTGCCTGGCCCAACGGGAGCCAGCGCGGCACCGATCTCTCTGGCGCTGAATGCCGAAAGCAACAACGTCATGATGCTGACACACGCTATCACGCGTTACGGCATCTCTACCGACGATCCGAATAAATGGCGTTACTACCTCGATTCGGTAGAAGTCCACCTGCCCCCCTTCTGGGAACAGTACATCAACGATGAGAATACCGTTGAACTGATTCATACCGATTCGCTGCCGCTGGTTATTTCACTCAACGGTCATACGCTGCAGGAGTACATGCAGGAAACTCGCGGCTATGCCTTGCAACCTGTTCCGTCAACACAGGCGTCGATTCGCGGGGAAGAGAGTGAGCAAATCGAGCTACTCAATATTCGCAAAGAAACGCATGAAGAATATGCGCTGAGTCGTCCGCGCGGGCTGCGTGAAGCGTTGCTGATCGTCGCCTCCTTCCTGATGTTCTTTTTCTGCCTGATTACCCCGGATGTATTTGTTCCGTGGCTGGCAGGCGGCGCATTACTGCTGCTGGGCGCAGGTCTGTGGGGGCTATTCGCGCCCCCGGCAAAATCCTCCCTGCGGGAAATTCATTGTCTGCGCGGTACACCCCGTCGTTGGGGATTGTTTGGCGAAAACGATCAGGAACAGATCAACAATATTTCACTCGGTATTATCGACCTGGTCTATCCCGCACACTGGCAGCCATACATTGCTCAGGATCTCGGTCAACAAACCGATATCGATATCTATCTCGACCGCCACGTAGTGCGTCAGGGGCGATATCTTTCGCTGCATGATGAAGTAAAAAACTTTCCGTTACAGCACTGGCTGCGCAGTACGATTATCGCTGCGGGCTCGCTACTGGTGCTGTTTATGCTGTTATTCTGGATCCCGCTGGATATGCCGCTGAAATTCACCCTCTCGTGGATGAAAGGCGCGCAGACCATTGAAGCCACCAGCGTGAAACAACTGGCTGACGCTGGCGTGCGGGTTGGCGATACATTGCGTATTAGCGGTACGGGAATGTGTAATATTCGCACTTCCGGAACCTGGAGCGCGAAAACCAATTCACCTTTTTTACCGTTTGACTGCTCGCAGATCATCTGGAATGACGCCCGCTCATTGCCATTACCAGAATCTGAATTGGTCAACAAAGCGACGGCATTGACCGAAGCAGTTAATCGCCAGCTGCACCCTAAACCGGAAGATGAATCTCGCGTCAGCGCCTCATTACGTTCAGCAATTCAAAAATCCGGCATGGTATTGCTTGATGATTTTGGCGACATAGTACTGAAGACAGCGGATCTGTGTTCTGCCAAAGATGACTGTGTGCGACTGAAAAATGCGCTGGTCAATCTCGGCAACAGTAAAGACTGGGACGCGCTGGTAAAACGCGCCAACGCCGGGAAGCTCGATGGCGTGAATGTGTTATTACGCCCGGTGAGTGCGGAATCGCTGGATAACCTGGTGGCAACCTCCACCGCGCCGTTTATCACGCATGAAACGGCGCGAGCGGCACAATCACTAAACAGTCCGGCCCCCGGCGGATTCCTGATTGTCAGCGACGAAGGCAGCGATTTTGTTGATCAGCCCTGGCCTTCGGCATCACTTTACGACTACCCGCCGCAAGAACAGTGGAACGCTTTCCAGAAACTGGCACAAATGCTGATGCATACGCCGTTTAACGCCGAGGGTATCGTCACAAAAATCTTCACTGACGCCAATGGTACGCAGCATATTGGCCTTCATCCGATCCCGGATCGTTCCGGCCTGTGGCGCTATCTCAGCACCACATTGCTGCTACTGACGATGCTGGGTAGCGCCATTTATAATGGCGTACAGGCCTGGCGTCGTTACCAGCGTCATCGTACTCGCATGATGAAGATTCAGGCCTATTATGAAAGCTGCCTGAACCCGCAACTGATCACCCCTTCAGAAAGCCTTATCGAATAACACGTTTGCGCGGCAGGTTATGCTACCCTGTCGCGCAAATTGCTTCACTCTGGAGATTTCCCTCATGCATATCAACATTGCCTGGCAGGACGTAGATACCGTTCTGCTGGATATGGACGGCACGTTGCTCGACCTCGCCTTCGATAATTATTTCTGGCAAAAGCTGGTGCCTGAAACATGGGGCGCGAAAAACGGGGTTACGCCACAGGAAGCGATGGAATATATGCGCCAGCAATATCACGACGTACAGCATACGCTAAACTGGTACTGTCTTGATTACTGGAGTGAGCAACTGGGTCTGGATATCTGTGCGATGACCACCGAGATGGGACCGCGTGCCGTACTGCGTGAAGATACCATTCCGTTTCTTGAGGCACTGAAAGCCAGCGGTAAGCAGCGAATTTTGCTCACCAATGCGCATCCGCACAACCTGGCGGTAAAACTTGAGCATACCGGTCTGGACGCACACCTTGATTTATTACTTTCCACCCACACATTTGGTTATCCGAAAGAGGATCAGCGGTTATGGCATGCGGTGGCCGAAGCTACGGGTCTGAAAGCTGAAAGAACGCTGTTTATTGATGACAGCGAAGCGATTCTCGATGCTGCCGCGCAATTTGGTATTCGTTACTGCCTCGGCGTGACTAATCCTGACTCCGGGATTGCCGAGAAACAGTATCAACGCCATCCGTCACTGAATGACTACCGCCGCCTGATCCCCTCGCTAATGTGAAGGAGACGCCATGAAAGAAAAACCTGCTGTTGAGGTTCGACTGGATAAATGGCTATGGGCTGCCCGTTTTTATAAAACCCGCGCGCTGGCCCGTGAAATGATTGAAGGCGGTAAGGTGCATTACAACGGGCAGCGCAGCAAGCCGAGCAAAATCGTCGAGCTGAATGCCACGCTCACTCTGCGCCAGGGAAATGACGAACGCACGGTGATTGTAAAGGCGATTACTGAACAGCGTCGCCCCGCCAGCGAGGCAGCCTTGCTGTATGAAGAGACTGCGGAAAGTGTAGAGAAACGCGAAAAAATGGCGCTGGCACGTAAACTTAATGCCTTAACCATGCCGCACCCGGACCGACGCCCGGACAAAAAAGAGCGCCGCGACCTGTTACGATTTAAACACGGCGACAGTGAATAACTGTCACCTGCAAGAGAGATGATTATGCCGCAACATGACCAATTACATCGCTATCTGTTTGAAAACTTTGCCGTGCGCGGCGAACTGGTAACCGTTTCGGAAACCCTGCAACAGATCCTTGAGAACCACGATTATCCGCAGCCCGTTAAAAACGTGCTGGCAGAACTGCTGGTTGCGACCAGCCTGTTAACCGCTACGCTGAAGTTTGATGGTGATATCACCGTACAGCTGCAAGGCGACGGTCCGATGAATCTGGCGGTTATTAACGGTAACAACAACCAGCAGATGCGCGGTGTAGCGCGCGTGCAGGGAGAAATTCCAGAAAATGCCGACCTGAAAACGCTGGTCGGCAATGGTTACGTGGTGATCACCATCACCCCGAGCGAAGGTGAACGCTATCAGGGCGTGGTTGGTCTGGAAGGTGATACCCTGGCGGCCTGCCTGGAAGATTACTTTATGCGTTCTGAACAGCTGCCGACGCGCCTGTTTATTCGCACCGGCGACGTAGACGGCAAACCGGCTGCAGGCGGTATGTTGTTGCAGGTAATGCCTGCGCAAAATGCCCAGCAGGACGACTTTGACCACCTGGCGACGCTAACCGAAACCATCAAAACCGAAGAATTGTTGACCTTACCGGCAAACGAAGTGTTGTGGCGTTTGTATCACGAAGAAGAGGTGACGGTTTACGATCCGCAGGATGTGGAGTTCAAATGCACCTGTTCGCGTGAACGTTGCGCCGACGCGCTAAAAACGCTGCCGGATGAAGAAGTCGATAGTATCCTGGCGGAAGATGGCGAAATTGACATGCATTGCGATTACTGCGGTAACCACTATCTGTTCAATGCGATGGATATTGCTGAAATCCGCAATAACGCCTCTCCGGCAGATCCGCAAGTTCATTAATGAGTATGTCCGGCAGTGAGGGCTCTGCCGGATTTTACGACTTAATGGCCTGATGCGCTGCGCTTACCAGGCCTATGAAATAAATCGCAAATTATTTTGGTCAGATACAGCGTCGTATCCGTTAAAAGCGTTGTCACTTACTTAAGTTTATTTCCAGCGTTTCACCATCTACCGTCAGATCGCGCCACGCTTTCGGCCTCGTCCCCAGTTTTCCATCCTTCGCAGCTGTGAGTAATTTTTCTTTCGTTATTTCGTTCGGAAGTAAACTCATATCAAGCGCGTCCCATTCTTTTCTGTCTGAGTCAAAGCCATAGACAATGACTCTGTCATCATTAAAAGCAAACAGGATCCGCTCCGCCTGACCATCACTATTCAGATCTTGCTCGACCAGGACGCAGGCGTCTTTTTCAATACAGGTCATCACGTTATAGCGATCCTGGATTAAGGCCGACCAGAATGTCGCATCCGGTTTAACAGAACCAGGGGCAATTAACACATTATCGGCTAATACTTTTTCCGATACCTGTTGCTGAAGATGTTGCTCTCCATCTAACGCCATCAGCAGATCCCGCGCGCGTTTCGGGTCTTTCATAAACCCGGCATCGCTTTTCAGCGACTCAAGCGCAGCACGTCCATAGCGACCGCTCTGCTCGAGCATGTAGATAGTTACCTGGTCTGGCGTGTTTTTGCCGCTCTGATAACGCGCCATATGACTGTTCACGCTAATGCGCATACTGTCCAGCACCGGAGAATTAAGAAGCACCAGTATTACCAACACCAATAACGAAACCGCAAGGTTCACTTTGCCCTGAAGAACAAGGGGGTTTTGCCCTTTACGCCAGACGATACTGACAAAATACCCCAGCGACCACACCAGTAACACCAGCACCGCCAGCGCGCCCTGCAAGCGGTCGACAGTCCAGCCGTACTGAGCGACCCGCAGCCATAACGCCCAGGCGGCGACGAACACATACAGCGGAGCAGCCAGCAGAGCGGTTTTAATCAGGCAACGCAACGGCCCCGTCCAGGGAAGTGACGATTTTTGCGGATCGCGGACAATAGCCATTAAGATCAATTGCAAAAAGGCCAGCGTCAACAGCAACCCGGCGGCGGAAATGTGGCGAGAAATCGCGCTCAGGCCCGTAAACGGCAGGGTGATGATAAACATCAGGGTTAGCAATGATACTAACGGCAGCAACCCCGTGGCGATTAACGTGAACAACTTTTGAATAGAGTCGATTAAACGTGACTGTGTTCGCGCGAGGATCACCGCCAGCGCGGTAACCAGACCTAACGTGAGATAAATAAACCAGTCGGTTGCAAAAAAGAGCGTATTGAAAAACGTGATGCCAACAAGTTTAAACAACTCACCCCACAGTAAAAGCACCAGCCACGTCAGGCCATTGGCGAGAAAAATCACCAGTAATATAAGTACGTTATGCCATACTGACTGGTAAAAATAGCCATAGCGGCTACTGTCATTGCGGATGCGAAGGCTTTGTTGTATCCACGGTAGCAACAACATTGCCATCAACAGCAGATAGCAACCAAAATCCCAAAGCGCCTTTTCAGCTCTCCAGGGGTTCATGCCATCAATTTGCCACTTTAGCCAACCGCTCATCCCTAGCGTGGCAATAAACACCAGCGCCAGCCATCCCCAAAGGCGCTTCTGTTTAAAGGAGATCACGGAGAAGAGTAAAACGGATGAAAACGCGACGGTCGCAGGCACGCCATAAACAATCCAACTGTGATTTTTTCCGGCAAGCCAGGCGATCAGTAGGTAGCAAACCAGACCCTGAAGTAATCCGGTAGCAATCATCCCCCAGCGTGTTGCGGGTGAAAGTTCAACGTTATCCATGTTGGTTATCCAGAATCAAAAGGTGGGTTAATTATCGCATCCGGGCAGTAGTATTTTGCTTTTTTCAGAAAATAATCAAAAAAGTTAGCGTGGTGAATCGATACTTTACCGATTGAATTTGCATCAATTTCATTCAGGAATGCGATTCCACTCACAATATTCCCGCCACATAAACCAAGATTTAACCTTTTGAGAACATTTTCCACACCTAAAATGCTATTTCTGCGATAATAGCAACCGTTTCGTGACAGGAATCACGGAGTTTTTTGTCAAATATGAATTTCTCCAGATACGTAAATCTATGAGCCTTGTCGCGGTTAACACCCCCAAAAAGACTTTACTATTCAGGCAATACATATTGGCTAAGGAGCAGTGAAATGCGCGTTAACAATGGTTTGACCCCGCAAGAACTCGAGGCTTATGGTATCAGTGACGTACATGATATCGTTTACAACCCAAGCTACGACCTGCTGTATCAGGAAGAGCTCGATCCGAGCCTGACAGGTTATGAGCGCGGGGTGTTAACTAATCTGGGTGCCGTTGCCGTCGATACCGGGATCTTCACCGGTCGTTCACCAAAAGATAAGTATATCGTCCGTGACGATACCACTCGCGATACTTTCTGGTGGGCAGACAAAGGCAAAGGTAAGAACGACAACAAACCTCTCTCTCCGGAAACCTGGCAGCATCTGAAAGGCCTGGTGACCAGGCAGCTTTCCGGCAAACGTCTGTTCGTTGTCGATGCTTTCTGTGGTGCGAACCCGGATACTCGTCTTTCCGTCCGTTTCATCACCGAAGTGGCCTGGCAGGCGCATTTTGTCAAAAACATGTTTATTCGCCCGAGCGATGAAGAGCTGGCAGGTTTCAAACCAGACTTTATCGTTATGAACGGCGCGAAGTGCACTAACCCGCAGTGGAAAGAACAGGGTCTGAATTCCGAAAACTTCGTGGCGTTTAACCTGACCGAGCGCATGCAGCTGATTGGCGGCACCTGGTACGGCGGCGAAATGAAGAAAGGGATGTTCTCGATGATGAACTACCTGCTGCCGCTGAAAGGTATCGCTTCTATGCACTGCTCCGCCAACGTTGGTGAGAAAGGCGATGTTGCGGTGTTCTTCGGCCTTTCCGGCACCGGTAAAACCACCCTTTCCACCGACCCGAAACGTCGCCTGATTGGCGATGACGAACACGGCTGGGACGATGACGGCGTGTTTAACTTCGAAGGCGGCTGCTACGCAAAAACTATCAAGCTGTCGAAAGAAGCGGAACCTGAAATCTACAACGCTATCCGTCGTGATGCGTTGCTGGAAAACGTCACCGTGCGTGAAGATGGCACTATCGACTTTGATGATGGTTCAAAAACCGAGAACACCCGCGTTTCTTATCCGATCTATCACATCGATAACATTGTTAAGCCGGTTTCCAAAGCGGGCCACGCAACTAAAGTTATCTTCCTGACCGCAGACGCCTTTGGTGTGCTGCCGCCGGTTTCTCGTCTGACTGCCGATCAAACCCAGTACCACTTCCTCTCTGGCTTCACCGCCAAACTGGCCGGTACTGAGCGTGGCATCACCGAACCGACACCAACCTTCTCCGCTTGCTTCGGACAGGCATTCCTTGAGCTGCATCCGACCAAGTACGCAGAAGAGCTGGTTAAGAAGATGGAGAAGAGCGGCGCGAAAGCATACCTTGTTAACACTGGCTGGAACGGCACTGGCAAGCGTATCTCCATCAAGGATACCCGCGGCATCATCGACGCTATCCTGAGCGGCGCTATCAACGAAGCCCCGACCAAGAAGATCCCGTACTTCGATTTCGAAGTTCCCACTTCTCTGCCCGGCGTTGATCCCGCTATCCTCGATCCTCGTGACACCTATGCAGATGCTGCTGAGTGGAACAAGAAGGCTGAGGACCTGGCAAGCCGCTTCATCAAGAACTTCGCCAAGTACGAAGGCAACGAGCACGGCAAGGCTCTGGTCTCTGCCGGCCCGCAGCTGTAATTTCTGCTGCAAGTTCTGTGCACAAGCCGCTTAAGGCTTGATTTGTTGTAACGAATAACACCCCCGCCCCGGCGCATGGCCTGCTGCAAAGCAGTGCCGCACCTGAGCGGGGGTGTTTTTATTTTGCCGGGCCAGCATGCACAGCAGCCCGCACAAGAGAAGAAAATATCAGCGCACAAAAAACCACCCACCGCAGTCCCCTTGCGGGGGGCTGCGGCGGGCGGCATATTTTCAGGGTTTGGGGTTAGTAAACAAAGGGTTCAGAACAAATTACTTGTTCTCAGGCAGATGCCACTTCCAGTCGATGATCTCCGGCAGATCCTGGCCAACTTCGTGGATGTAGTTCTTATGAGCAACCAGCTTGTCGTTCATCTGCTGGATCAGATAAGCGCCCTTGTTGCCCAGCTGCGGCAGGTGCTGCAGGACATCCTTAACCAGGTGGAAGCGGTCGATCTCGTTCTGCACGCGCATATCGAACGGCGTGGTGATGGTGCCTTCCTCCTGGTAGCCATGGACAGACAGGTTGCGGTTGGTACGCTCGTAGGTCAGCTCATGGATCAGGGTCGGGTAACCATGGAATGCGAAGATGATCGGCTTATCCTTGGTGAACAGAGCATCGTAATCAGCGTCAGACAGGCCATGAGGATGCTTGGTGTTGGGCTCAAGCTTCATCAGGTCAACAACGTTGACAACGCGGATCTTCAGTTCGGGCATTGCGTCGCGCAGGATGGTGACAGCAGCCAGAGTTTCCAGGGTCGGGGTATCACCGCAGCAGGCCATGACGACATCCGGCTCTTCGCCTGCATCGCTGGAAGCCCAATCCCAGATGCCAACGCCCTGGGTGCAGTGCTTAACAGCCTGCTCCATGGTCAGCCACTGGGGACGCGGATGCTTGGAGGTGACCAGTACGTTGACATAGTCACGGCTGCGGACACAGTGGTCGAAGCAGCTCAGCAGGCAGTTGGTATCCGGCGGCAGGTACAGGCGGACAACGTCTGCCTTCTTGTTGGCGATGTGATCCAGGAAGCCGGGATCCTGATGGGTGAAGCCATTGTGATCCTGCTGCCATACGTTGGAGGTCAGGATCAGGTTCAGGGAAGCAATGCTCTGGCGCCAGGGCAGCTGGCTGCAAACCTTCAGCCACTTAGCATGCTGTGCAACCATGGAGTCCACCACGCGGATGAAGCTCTCGTAGGAAGCAAAGAAGCCGTGACGACCGGTCAGCAGGTAGCCTTCCAGCCAGCCTTCGCACATATGCTCGGACAGCATGGAGTCCATGATGCGGCCGTCGTGTGCCAGGAATTCATCGCCCGGGACGATGGTGGAGTTCCAATCACGCTGGGTAGCTTCGAAGCACTTGTACAGACGGTTGGACATGGTCTCGTCAGGTCCAAAGATGCGGAAGTTTTTAGCATCAGCATTCAGCTTGAGCACGTCGCGGATGTAACCGCCCAGCTCGATCATATCCTGCTTCTCGACAGAGCCGGGGAACGGGATATCCACTGCATACTGCTTGAAATCGGGGGTACGCAGGTCGCGCAGCAGCTTGCCGCCGTTTGCGTGCGGGTTGGCAGCCAGACGGCGGTCGCCGGTGGGAGCCAGTTCC
>OOCW01001561.1_pt1 | contig 15692 bp, 11 predicted proteins | sample 1671201 | NCBI WGS metagenome assembly OOCW01 (sample SAMN06348132, study PRJEB24527) | human gut metagenome | biome: human gut; feature: ankylosing spondylitis patient; material: feces | host: Homo sapiens | place: China | collected 2015-10
CCCCAAATCCCCACAACCACTATTTAATTCAAATAAAACCCAGCCAAAGACAGCCCGGGAAGAGATAAGATATCCTCTTCTCGGGCGTCTGTTCTCCAATGAATTAAATAATAAATTAAATCAGTGGACGTATATTTTTGCAGAGTGTATAATGGACTTATAAATTTTACAGGGAGGAATAAAAAGTGAAGAAAATGATGAAAAAAACGTTTAGCTTGCTGCTGATTTTTATGCTGGTTTTTACTATGATTCCGACAAGTACATTGAAAGTATCTGCTAAAGCAGCGGCAGCGACTACACAGGCAAAGAAAGCAACAACAAAGACAGCAAAAAAGAAAAAAAAGACAAAAGCAAAGAATGATTCACAAATATTAAAAAAAAAAAAAGTTTCACTTATGTTGTAGTTTTGACATGGTTCATTATAGGATGTGACACATCATAGATAAAGCAAAAGTCTACTTTATCTTGTTGCACTGTAAAAGATGTTGCACGTACCCACCAATTCCAAAAATCTTCTTTGATAAGGAAAGTTTTTTCCCCTTTATTGGTTTCATAATTTAATTTACCAGTGTATTCATCATAATTTAAAACAGTTACGTTCCCTTTATTAATTACAAATAAATAGTTCTGGTCTTGTGAATTTTGGATTTCTAATGCTTATGTTCATTAAGAGTTGGTATAAGAATCTATATTGTTTTCTTTTGTAATTACGTTCTTGAACCATATCATTTAATGTGTGTTCATCATCGATTGCTACATTTACACATGCTTCGTGAATGCGACGTTCTAAGTGATGTAATTTAGACATGACTTCTTCGATACGATCTAGTAATTCTATTGTGCCTAATTCTGTATTATCGCCTTCTCTCACTAACACTTGATCATTGAGACGATATTTTAATTCTTCAATTTTCTCCTTATAGTCTTCTTTTAAGATTAATGCTTCTGCTAATTTCATGTTTAGTCCTCCGTTACTTGTCTCTAGTATGTGTTGCGCTCTGCAACCGCTCTTAAGTACAGGCTTATTATAAGAAAACACCTAGACAAAAATTGTCTAGGTGTTTTCTTTTTTTATGATTTTTATTTTTTATTTTTAGTCTCCATAGATTTTAGCCATATTTAAGATTGTATTTTTCATTTCTTCTCTTAAACTAACTGGTTCTAAAACTTCTATTCTATCAGCCTGGCTGAGAATCCACATTTTTATACCTGGTCCATAGACTTCTACTTGAACAGTAGTTGACGTTTCATCTTGTTCAATCACCCTAGCTGTTGGTAGCCTATCCAGAAGTGCCTCCAATGAAGCCCCCCAGAATTTCAGTTTAATACGCATCAAATTCCCTGGATACATAAACTGAATACGCTTTCTAAATTCGCCCTCTTCAAAACGTGTTGCATAGTTAATGCGGAACGTTTCTTCTAATGCTTCATAGTTTAAAATACGGTCCAGTCGATACATAATTGGCATAGTAGCATCTTCACGGGTATATGTTGCTAGATAAAAGTAATACTCTGAAAACATGATATTAAGTGGTATAATGGTGCGTTCTACCACCTTTTGATCCTGGCGTATGTAACTAATCTTAATCTTCTTTTGCTGCTTAATATATGCCATAAAGTTAAGAAGCATATCAACTAGCGGTCTCTTATGCTGCAATGGCTGATAATGATATTGTTCATTTAAAATAAAATCACTAATTTCCTGCTGATTTTGTTCTTGACTATATTGCGTAAGCTTTTTAATAATGCCATCCATTTCTTCTTTAACGAGTGCTCTACTCTCTAGAAGAATTTTCACCAAAGCAAAGAGTTCACCATCTGTTAAAGGCTCTTCTACACCTCCACTGATTTCATAAACTTTTTGCTGTACATTATATGTAATTTCCCTTTGAATCACATCTTCTGATTCTGCTAAATATCGATTTAAATCTGATATATCACGTTGAATTGAGCGTTCATCTACTTTAAATCTATTTGCTAATTCTATTTTTGAAACCTTTTTCCCTGATGTAAGGATATTTAAAATAGTCAGCATACGTTGGGATTTATTCCATTTATCTTGTGCCATCTTATTTCTCCCTATTCTTGTTGTACCTCTTCATCAAGCATATTTAACCTATCCTTTTTACGCTTGATTACACTGTAGTCTAAATTACTTAATTCAAATATTTATTATGAATAATCTCATTTACATAATACTATATAGGTTATATTCGTATTTTACACCAATAGCCAGGTTCTTCGAAGCCTGATTATTTCATTTTAAATAGAAAAAAGAGGCTGCACACTAATTTCCTTTAGTGTAACAGCCCCTCTGTTAGTTTTTGTTTGCCTCCCCTGCCCTTGTCTCTATTTATCACTTAGTCACCTTACTTTTCTTAAAAATAGTCGCAGCCAAATATGGGCTTCTTCTAAGCATAATGCCACTATAAATAGCCTCCCGATGCTTTATAGTTTCTTAAGTATTGGTAAGGTTACTTCGCAATATCTATTTTACAAGGATCAGATGAAGGGGGAGGCTAACCTCTTTTACTTGCTAACATGTTATACTCTAGCAAACTGCTTATAAGCTTTGCTAAAGTTTGGATCCTGCCAAGTAATTAAGGCCATCTGTTTTAAAGCAATTTGTTTTTGGTTGGTGTAGAAATTTTCACTGTAACCGTACTAAGCTGAGCTGTCTGGCATCGTCGCTGCCGTTGGTTTTGATAGTGCTCACCTTAAAATGTGTTAGATTTCGCGCCGCGGGTTTATGAGTAAAGCCTTCTAGCATTGCTATCTTGGTATTGGTGTTGTCTCTACACCCTTATATATGTTATTAAAAATGAGAGTCCCTATTCTTTTTTATAAAAAGGACTCAAATTCATAAATAATTCTTCTAATTTTTCTTGCTCTATATCTGTACTAAATAAGTATTCTAATAGCTCTTCCTGTCTTGCTTGTCCTAAACTAATACGATACAAGGAAAGGATTTTTATAAGTCTTTCATATTTAGCACAGTCTTTACTATAAGGATACATTGGTACAATACGTTCAATTTGAATTTGATGTGCTTGTGGTGTACACCAATAAGGTACTAATTCGCAGTCTCCTTCTTTTTTATCTTTAGCAGCAGCCTGAAACATTTCATCCCATATATTATTATGAAATACTATATTACTATATTGCTGTGCAATGTTTTGACGGATTGCTAAACATTTATAACGATTGATGCGGCCTTCTCTTTGTTCAATATCTATTGGATTGCTTGGTAAGTTCCAATGCATGATTTTTCTACAATAATTATGGAAGTCTAATCCCTCTTGACCTATCGATGTAGTAGCTAGTATAAATGGTCTAAAAGGCGAATTAAAACTTAACCTTAAACTTTCTTTACGTTGCACTGTTTTATCTTGAGTAGAAGTATCATAAAATCCCACTGCAAAGTGAGAACGCATTTTCATTTTTTCCGCTTTACTATTATCTACTGTTCTAGCTTTAAAGTTTTTATATGTATCTACCTGATAGCTTGCCGTATTAGTCTTTAATGCTTCAATAATATGATCTATAAGCTTTTTATTTTGATTAGCTGTAAGTGTTGTCGTTATACCTTCTGCTTCTTTTAACAAATAGGCGTACTCATCTAGCATCGCCTGCATATTACCATCCATGCCATATTTTAAAACAGCTTCCCAAGGTCTTTCTCTTTTTTGTCTTCTGTAGGCTAATTTGATAATTGCCGTAGCTTCTGGTGTATTAAAACGATTTACTAATGCTTTTGCTAGCCTTACAGCACAAGGTACTGCATCCCCCGTATCTATACCTAGCATTCGTAAACTACAAATTGCTGGTGATCCTAATATCATATAAATAAGTACATCAACTAAATCATTTGGCACTTGACCTAATGTCATATTATCTTTATAGGTTATAGCCTCTTTTAACTGTCTAAAATATTTATTATAGGCACTTTTTTCTGCCCTTCGTTCAGCTTTTTCTGCTTCCTCTAGATTATCTTCTTGATCATCTCTACTTAAATCATCTATTTCTTTGCCGTCTGGATACTCAAACCATTCACGAATTGCTTTTTCTTTAGCATCTAAAAGTAAGGGGGCCATATAATACCATCTTTCATCTCCCTTTATATTCTTTTTAGATACTTCATCTGTTGTTACTCTAGGGATACATTGAATTTCCTGTAGTAAAACTTCAATCTTTTGCTTAAGTTCTTCTTTTAAAGTTTCTAATGAAAGGTTTCTATTTACTACTCCTATGGGATTAAAAAGTCTTGCTAAAGTTACTGAAGGATATAATAAAGTAAAGGCTGTCATACTCACTTCATTTTCTTTTTCTGTTCTGTATTTTAAAGTTGCATAAGGATAACGCTTCTTAGCAAAGTATTCTCTAGCCTTTTTCTCTTTTATAGTAGTGATCACACCATTTCTTAATTTTTTAGTTTGCTCATCTTTTTTAGCTGCTATTTTAATGAGTTCACCTATGGTTAAGCGTTCTGCCTCATAAGAAAGAAGGGCAGCAATAGCTCTAGGCACCATTTCCCACTTAGAAAATACCAGTAGCTTAGAGAAGTTCTCACATCCTTTATAACATCCTGCAAATTGATAATAAGGCTTAGCTGGTGGTACCCATAATAATTGCGCTGCATTTTGTGCAAATGCTATCTGCTTTAACTTCGTAAAACGTGCATTATTTTCTTTAACTTCCTCATAATTTGCTATCGTTTTTTTGTCTAGCCATAGCCGTGGTAAGTTTGCTCGCTTAATATTCACTTTATGATCCTTATTATCTTTGAAATATTGCTCAATATTTTTCTTAACTTTATACTGCTCCATAAAAGACATTATATACGGTGCTGATTTCACATATTCTACAGGTACTTTTTCATTTAGGCCTATTTCTTCTAGAAATAAACTTGCATCACTATAAGTTAATATATCTTCTGTAGTCACTTCTAATGTTTCTCGATTTGTCTCTATAAGCGTATCTGCACCTTTAATTAACATCCGCTCTGTTCTACAAATCCCTTTATAAAGTTGCTCCTCCGCCTTCTTCTTTTGACTATAAATCATAGCAATATTATCTGTTGTAATTTGTGAAAGTGAAAAGGAATAATCCTCCCATATGGTTTTAAACTTCTTAAATTCTGCTGTATTTTCTTCAAACAAGAAGTTCATAACGCGAATAAACTCTTCATAATGACTACTTTCACTATCTCTATTAATTTCTTCTAATGTAGAGTACAACTTATAAGGGGTTGCTGATAATAACATTACTTTTACTTTATCAGCATGAGCAGCATTACTTAAAAATCTCTTTACAAGTATGGCCATTTCACCTTCTTGTTTTGTATCTAATAACTCAGGAAAACGTTGAAATTCATCCATAATCACTAAATCTGGTGTCATTAATTCTACACTTATCTGTGCCATCATTTGGCGTAACTTCCGAATAATTTGATTGCGTTCCCTAGAGCTGCTTTCCTGGCACTTTCTAATCTTCTTACATTCATTACGTAATGCATTTAGTAAATCTGGATTATTTTCAAAGTAAGTTTCTACCTTTTCTAGCATGACCCTAAGATATTCTTTTTTACTAATCTTATTACATGCTACAACTCTACGTTCATACTCTTCTCTGACCCAACCGTTCCATCCTCTAGTAGCGCCATTTCTTAAAAACTCTTCTAGCTCCTCACTATAATTTCTTAAAGACTTATAACGTTTTAAAATCGCATAAATTAAAGCACGCTCTTTATCTGTCCCACTCCCATTTGTTAGTTGAAAAGAAGTTTGGGGTGTAAGTGGTGTGAGCTGTACATATTGCTTCTTTAGCTCTTCATCATACTGATCCTCAAATACTTTTAAATGTTGCATAGAAAGACGTGTCTCTGAAATGTTCTCTACCTCCATACTTTCATCTAATTTAAGCTTCCTTAAATTTTGACCTGCAATATTTTGATTAGAACAGATGTATACAGCTTTAAATAATGTATCATCTGAATGCATTTTTTTATGGTTTACTAACTTCACTAAAACACCTTTGGCAATCAAGGTTTTCCCTAGTCCTACTTCATCTGCGACAAGTACTCTTGTATAGTGCTTGTTATTAAAAAGTTCCTCAACTCGCTCAACTGTTGCTACTTGAAAATCTTTCAAACTCTTTAGTATTTGTGCTTCTCTTTGTGTAAAATCTATTTGCATCTCTTCACCTTCTTTTCCGCTGCCTTAAAGGTTTCATAAAGCTTAGTAAAATCATCAGGTACAATATCATTGCCTTGTAGCATCTTCATAATTTCCCCTATATCGCTTAAACTCTGAGGATTATGTACCATAACATTTAACATTTTTTCATATAAAACAGGTATTTCACTTTCATAACTTTGCCACTTACCCTTACCTAATTCCTGTCTTTGTAATATTTCCTCTACAATCGTGGCTAAAAAATCATCTGAAAGTAATATTGAGATATATCTAAAGAACTTTTCCTTATCCTGTATAACGTCCTTGAAAATCTCATTATCTCTTTCTTTAGGAATATTACTTGTCTCTATTTTTATAATACGTTGTATCTCAGCTTCTCCTTGCCTTGCTTTAACTTTATAAAGGGCTCCTAACTCTCTTAAACTAAGTCCTTTAATAATCGTTTCTTCACAAACTAATTGCTCCTTAGTACTTTGTAATGGTGAAATTGTCAGTTCAACGCCCTCAGGCACTGTATTAAATAAAATATGTAAAATATACTCTGTTCCTTTTTTAACCACATATGCCCCATTTACTTCTGAACATAATTTTTTAATAGCCCTCTGTAATTTTTCCTCAATATTCTCTTCACCTTCTACTTGGTTTGGCACTTGTGTTACAATTTCGAATGGATTCTTTTCTTCTTTATCACCAAATAAATCTCCTAGCAGTTTATCAATAGAAAATCCCCTCTTTTGATACTCTAGTTTTAACATGAACTCCATATTACCATTAAAAGCATTATTAGAACAATTAGCTGAACCTATGTAAAAAGTATGTTTCCCGTCCTTCTTAACTACATACATCTTGGCATGAATATCCTGTTTTTGAACTGTATCTTCATTACCATCTTCACTTAACATTTCTTCTCCATCTATTACTGTTTCACTTAAAACATATGTCTTAAAATCTCTTATTAAATTAGGGGTAAGTTTCTCAATCTCTTTACGCCTTGTAATGAGTGTTTTCTTAGCTCCTGATTTACCACAATCATTAAACCTATCTAATTTTCTCTTCCCCAAAAAAGGTGAAACAATAAGTAACTCATCATATGGCTCAAATATCTCCTTTTCAAACTCATTCTTTACACCTATTCCTAGTGGGCAAAATGCAAAGTCTGTAAATTCTCCTCTTCTAGGATCAAAGGCCACATAACTTACTTCTTCTATAAGTTGCTGCATCTGTTCTTTCTTTTCTGCCTGCTCATCCGGTATAAATTCTAATAGAGTATTTAGGAATTTTATAAGCGGTATATTTTTTCTTTTTTTCGCCTGACTTAATTCTCCATCTAAAGCTACAGCCAAATCCCAACTTCTATCAAAGGTAAGGTTGCGACTTAAAACAATTAAACGATAGACAGCGCCTTTACTTATTTTATTAACATACTTCAAGACCCATATTTTAGGGTGAAAGGCATATAATTCTGGTAATGTAACATTATAAATACTTCCTTCTAATAAGGAATATATACTATTCATATTATGAGGTACTTTCGTTTGTCCCCCTTCACAAAATAAAACAAATTTATTTGCCCCTCTTCTTAAACCCTCTAATGCTAAAGGAGGGTTTCTAATAAATTCATCTTCTATTTCTTCTTTTAATCCAAAAGCCATCGACACACCTACTAATGCATTTAAATCTAGAGAATATTTCATAATCTCCTTCTGGTGCTAAAAGCTTACTATAACTTAATCTATCTTCTGCTGGCCTTATCATTTGCTTCCTCCAAACCTTGATAAATATCTTGTATAAGAACCTTGGCATTACTAAAGCGATATTGTAACTTACCTCCACCTAACCAATTTCCTTTTTCATAAACATAAGCTCGCTCATTGCCAATCTTCGCTCTTCCTCTTTTTAAGTTTTTTTCTCGCTTTATAATGACCTCATCTATCTTTTCTAAATCACCACTACCAACTGCTTCTTGCCAATCTTTTAAAAACTTTACAAGTCCAGGTGCTAAACGCAAACGCTTAACAACAGGCTTGATATCATAGGTATCCCACTGCCTACATACAAACTCACTCATATACCAAGCTTCCCATGCTTCCTGTGCCTCTTGATTCTCATGATTTGAAACTAATATGTTATAACGAATATTAGCACCATAAATAAACTGACTAAAAGCCTCTGCCATTTGAAAATCTTCTTGAATACATTGTGGTAAATTGGGCAAAGCACCTAGTTCTTCAAATCTTTCTATTTCATTAACTTTATAATTATTCTTTAAGATAAACGCAAATAATGAATCCTTGGACTCCTTTGCACTTATAATTTTATTCCTCAAATATTGTGCCTCATCATAAGTTAGCTCAATCTTTAAATTCTCTCGCCAATTGTTCTTTTTAGGAACCCCACTCCATAAACTGCCATTTTCCTGTAAAGCATCCTCGTCATCGCCATCTTCATGTTTTCTTTCAGACTTTTTGTTATAGATTAGCTGCGCATAAATCGTTAATGGAATATTGCCCCTAAAAATTTCAAATGTCCTAATCCCATTCCAATAAATACTTGAAGGCTTACGTTTAAGCTTCTCTTTTGATAATGACCCGATTATGCCCTTTGCTCCATCTTTATTTAAAACATCAATTAGATTAATCTCTTCACTCCATAATTTTTGTAGAAAAAGTTTTGGTGTCTTATAAGTCTTCTTCTCCAAATCCGTTAGAATATATGGAACAAGTAAAAAATATTTTGCGCGTGTTTGGATTGTAGAGGTTCCTGGGAAAAATATATTTGCAAACCCATCTCTAATACTCCCTATACCTAATTCATCTATCGCTCCTGGTTCTGTAAGCAAGTGCAATACTGACATAACCTTTTCACGGTGTTCGTTAGAATAATCTATCCATCCTATTTGAATAGGTTTTAGCATACTATCACCATCCTTAATTACATATTTCTATCTTACAACTAACTGCCACATTTGCTGCTCTTATTCTATAATAAAAGGAGCTATCACATACATTTATATACTTACTTTTGCCTCAATTCAATATACCCCAACTGTAATTTGGATATTTTGTAATTAAAAATAAAGTACTAATGTCTAGTAATATTCACTTACGCTGGCCGCGGAAAATTTATATCTCTTGAATACATATTGCTTTTTGTTTCTTATATAACTTGAAGTTTATTTAAAATATTTTCGCCGAAGGCGACAACGTTTTTTATTTTGGGCTTATAATCATTTTATAACATTCTCTTTCATCTAAAGAAAGTGTAAAGGTAAAACCATTTCTCTTATGCAAAAAGAAAACACCCAGACAAAAGCTGTCTAGGTGTTTTCTTTTTTATTATTTTTATTCCTCAACAATCAGCCCAATCTGCTCCACTCTTAAACAATACCTTGCCTGCTTCTTCACTTGTTCCTCACTCCAAGGCATTGCCACACTATAAGGAAATCTCCTTAAAAGCTCCCTATCATTTTCACTATTGCCTACCACCAACACTTGTTCCTCTGGCCAGCCTTTTTCTTTACAGAACTTAATGGTCTGTTCCACCTTATTACATCCTTTAGGCATCATATAAATGCAGTGCTTTTCTTTTTCTACCTGTACATCTAGTTCCTTAACAACTTCCATAAACTGTGGGATTTCTTTATGACCTAAACGTACTAAAATCTTAGATTTAAGGCTATTACTCATTATCTTATTTTCTAATAACTCAATGCCTTTTAATGTTTCTATGCACTCGTTACTAAACGTATGCTGCTGCTTTTGTCCTGTCTCAAAATCACAAATATACATGCCATTTTCAAAAATGCCGCCGCTTATAAAAGGCTTAAGCTTTCTGCACTTTTTCAGAGTTAAATCATAAGGCAAGGCAGTTACCAGATATATTTTTGCCTTTTGTGCTAAATACGCTACAGCTAATTCTACTTCTGGGGTGATGATACCTTTTTCATTGGTTAGCGTCCCATCTACATCTATAAAAATGGCCTGAAACTTATGTTTTTCCAGTAATCTAAAGGTTTTCTTACTACCAAAATGCTGCAAGGTTGGGAGATTTGTTAAATTAGAATATGCCAAGTAACAGTCACATCTTTTTCGCCCACATGGAGTATAGGTGATGTTGCCTTGATATAAATTTCCCATACTGGCTTTGCTTCTATTGCAGGCATAGACCTCTCCTGCTGCTTCTATAAAGAAACTTTCATGTCCACCTAAGCAATCTTGTGTGGCCCTTGGCTCCTTAAGTTCTAGGTCAAAGAAAGGGTCTATAGCCTTAAATTCTGTGATTTCATCTAAAGTATAATGTCTTCTTAAACCATCCATTTTATTAATCCATAAGTAAATAGAAGGTGGCAACTTCTTTCTTAGCAATTGAATGCTTTCTAAGTTGGCTGGATTGCCTACTGCGCCGACACTTACTTCTACAAATTGCATGATATCTAATATATTTTGAGCAAAGGCATCTACATCTACCATATCGGGATGAAAACTGCACCATAGTTTGATTTTATCCAGGTTGGCTTTTTCTTTTTGCCAAAGGGCAACTAGCTTTTTAATGTCGCAGCTTAAGTTTGTTTGAATGCCTACATAAGCTACTTGAGGCAGCTTGCTAAACTGTGAGAGGCTCCTTTGTATATGGGGATAAATAAGGGCTTCGCCATAAGGTGTGAAAAATACATTCATGTTTTCCACTTTGGTAGCCCGAGCTACCAAAGTGGAAAATTTCTCTAAAGCTTGTTGATCTCGTGCGATTTCTTTGGCACTAGGCTGCTTCTTTGCAAAGGGGCAATAACTACATGCATAATTACAGGATTTAATGAAACCGCGATAATATAAGGTCTTTGCTTGATTTAACATAGGCTTATGGGTTACAGCCTTCCTGCATTTTTCTTACTACTTCATCTGACATAAAAAGTGGTCCAATATAATCAGATAATCCTAAGCCCTCTTCTGTTAAGCGTATAAATCCAGCCTCCTGAACTGCCCATTTTTTCGCCATTAGTTCTGTTATAATTGGGAAATCATGTGCTAATTCACTCTGCCAAAGCTGATTGTATTCCTTAAGCGCAATGCCCCTATGATACATCAGATTTTTAATAACAAATCTTCGTTTTTGCTCATCTTCATTTAATATGTAACCTGTAAGCCCTTCAACAAAGCTTCCTTTTTGATTAAATGCCCTAATGGTTTGGGTGCAGCTTACTACCTTTGCACTATATGGCTCGCAAAAGTGTAAGTTGCCAATATAGCTTCTGCCGCCGCAGCCAATGGCAATCATTTCTTCAAAGCCGCAGCTGTAACTTGCTTCTTGATGGCGTACAAATCTTCTCATGGACGTTTGATGATAGCCTGCTGATTTTAAATAAGCTGCCAGAAATCTATACATCTCTTGCTTTAATGTTTCTTCTACCCCATTTGTGCCATATAAACCGGTATGCTTTCTAATATATAAAGGATAAATAAATATTTCATCTGGGGCATACATCAGTGCTTGTTCCAATGAAGCTTTCAAGCTATCTATCGTTTGACCTGGCACCCCATAAATCAAATCTATATTTAAACATTCAAAATTTATATTTTTTAAAGTTGTTAAAGCCGCATGAACATCCTTTGATAAATGCTTACGCTTTAATGCTGTAAGCTCTGGATCATGAAAAGATTGCACCCCAATACTTACACGATTGATGCCTTTTTCTTTAAGGTAGTGCATTTTTTCCTTTTGTGTCTGATGGGGTGATGTTTCGATGCCCACAAATGCTGTCTCATAATCTATTCCAAAGTTTGCTTCTAAAGTGCCAAAAAGTCCTTCTAACTGCTTTTCATTTAAAATAAGAGGCGTTCCACCACCTAAGATTACTTCCTTAAATAAACTTTGCTTTGGCATAGTTTGCTGCCTATTCATATAGCTTGCATATTCTTTAACTTGTCTTGATACAGCCTCTAAATAGTCCTCTATTTCACTGCCTGCTGGCACTTTAGAAAATAAATTGCAGTAGCCGCATTTAGACTCACAAAATGGAATATGTACATATAAACTATTACCTTTCGTCTGCTTTAAATACTGCTTAACCACTTCAGCTGGAATAGGTCTATAAGCCTCTTTATGTGGATAACTGTACATATATTGATTGTATATACTTTGCTGATCACTCATTATTTTTAACGCTTTCTCTTAACTCATAAAATTATATTACAAAATGTTTATACGGTACGGTATAAGTAATCTCATGTCCAACCCCATGGAAATAATACCCGTCTTCGCCATAACAGCTGCCATGGTCTGAACACATGATAACAAATGTTTTACCTCTTTTTCTAAACACATCTAAAAGCTGCTCCATCTTTGAATCCACATAGCGTAGTGCTGCTGCATGAGTTTCTATATCATCTTCTTTTTTGCCTGCTATATAAAAATTATTTGGATAATGAATGCTGTCCACATTCACATACATCATGATACGTTGTTCTGTACTGACACCTTCTAATTTACGTGCAATAAAATCAATCTGGTGCTCAAAGCTTTCTTTCACGGTGCAACCAAATGAAGGATTCCAGTAACTATATTTAAAATAGCTTGGTAAAACCTTGCCAATATCTGCACGTTTACTAAAGAAAGAAACGCCACCAATACAATAAGTGTCATACCCTACTTTTTCTAAGCCTTCTATAAATGTAGACCCATCAAAGCTAAAGGCATTTTCTGGCCCTTTTTTACCCATTCCAATTCCTTTTGGGAAGAATAACATTTCACTGTCAAATATAGAATGTCCCTCTGCTGGCGTTGGTAAAAATCCAGCAAACATAGCCATATGAGAAGGATAAGTAAAGCTGCCTGGTGCATGACATTTTTTCCACTTTCCATAGCGGTTAATTATAGGTGTCCCCTCATTGTCTTCTTCTTGTTTTGCCACATCATATCTGAGTGTATCTAAGCAAACAAATAAAATGTCATGTGTTCCCACAATCTCATTCATATTAATTTCACTTTGCCCTACCTTTTTTCTTAAAATACTGCTTGGTACTTCTGGTCCTGCGTCACGCATTTTGTTTCATCCTCTCAATCTGTTTCTTATAAATGAGATTCTCACCATAAATATCTTTATAAGCTAAATCTCCCTGTCCATTCATTTCAATAATCTTTACCTGTTTTTGATCTGAAGTAATGAGCACATCAATCCCTGCCATATTCAGCCCCGGAAAAACTGCCATTGCTTCATTACAAGTTATCTCTATCTGTTTGATTAATACTTCATCTAAATGAAGTGCTTCAAAATCTAATGCCCTATTATTAAGGTGTAAATTTGTAATAGGCCCAGCTGACTGCCTTGCAATAATCTTTTGAATACCGCCAAACTGCCAAATCACCCTTAAATCATAGGCACAGCCTTTATGCATGGCCTTAGGCACCCATTTTTCAATAATAACTTCCTGCTCCAGAAGCTTATCTAAAATTTCTTCTATTTTCCTTGAATCCGTTAACTTTCTTAAAGTCTTCGTGTTATATAACTTTCCATTCTCATATTTCAAAGATGTAAAAGCAATCTCCTGTGATTTCACAGGATGACATTGATAAGCCACAACTCCTGCTGCTCCTGATCCATAATTCACTTTAATAAATAATCTGTAGGCCTTATTTTCTTTTACAAATTCTCTAAGCGCCTTCGTATTTTTGATGCTAACAGGATAGAAAGGGGTAATATTTACCCCTTTCTCCATTAACATTTGTTTACATACTATTTTATTTAAAGTTGTAAGTATTGCCTTAGGTTCATTTAAAAATGAGAGATTTGAAATACCCTGAAGTTGATTTAATAATCTTTGATAGCTGCTAATAATCTCTGTCAAGCGGCTTACTTCACTCTCTTCATAAGTCAGAGGATCAATCTTCACCGCAATTTGTTTGGGATATAATTCACTAAGTCGCCTTACCTCTTTGATCCCTGCCTCATTTAATGGAATAAATGTAATCTCCTGCTTAAGTGCTGCGCCAGCCTGCTGAAAGAAAATAGTTCGTTTACTTTCTTCCTGTCCCATTAAAATAATATGCATCTGCCGTCCTCTATTCTGTTAACATCGGATATTTATAGTAATCATAATCCTCATCATCTTCATCTAATATCTCTTGACCATCTTCTAAAATCACATTTACAGCTAATCTGCTTAATTTCTCCTGCATTTTATCTGTTAAATAATGATAAGTTAAATCCACTGTCTCTAATTTTTCTAATCGTTCTTTATGGTCGATTAAAGCCTGTGCCCCTTTATCACTTAAAGTCCCATTAGAGAAATCTAATACTTTTAGGTTTTCTGGCCAGTTCGCTGCCATAACTCCTTCTACAATTTCATCTTGAATATCACTATCGCCTAATCCTAAATACTCTAGGTTTTTGAAACTGCTATTTTCTAACACACCTAAAACATCTTCTAAATCCCCATCAAAGCCATAGTCTTCAATACCAATATATAAATTTAATTTACGTAAGTTTGGTAAATAAGCATTTTTAATAGACACTAAAACATTTTTAGGTAATCCGCCACAAATAATTTCAAGTTCACGTAAATTTTCATGATGGATTTCCCCAAGCACTAATTCCGAACTTCCTTTAATCGTTAAAGCTTCTAGATTTGGCAGGGCTTTAAGAAGCTCTTCATAATTTCCTTGCATAATCCAAGAAACTTCACACTCTTCATAGTCCATATCCCCAATAAATAAAGACTTGATATGCATGAACTTCTCTTTATTGGCCACAATCCCATCAAGAAGCGCCTGACAGTTCTCATCCCAACATTCACCCCAACAACCAATTACAATCTCCTCTAATTTTGGAAGTTCTGGGTCATTTAAGATTTCTTCTAGCATTGTATGGACATCTTTTGTTTCACAGTCATCATAAGTGTAGCTATATGTTTTTGTATTCATATTGGTTATCTCTCCTCATTATTTAAGTGATCAATATCTTTTCCTATTTACATCCTGTCGTTTAATAATCTGCTTAAACAGTTAATTTCATCTTACTATATATTGATAATCAATTCAATATTCTGCAATTTCCTTTCGAAAAGCATAGATACTCTCAAATGACTGCCTATGTTCTCCATTTCTTTATCCTGTAACAACTTTAATCTAAGTATGTTACGCTATCTTTATAATATTAGATTCTTTTTTAGGCACAAAAATAAGGAATTTATAAGTCTTTGAGTACTTATAAACTCCTTACTATTATTGAGGATAGTGGCTCTTCGCGTTATCTAAATTATAATCCGTTTCGCATCTTTCCAAAGCCTCTCGATTCTATAAAGCCTTGCTGCTTCTCGATTAAACACATGGACGATAATGTCATTAAAGTCTAATAAAGTCCAGTATCTATCATGTAGGCCTTCTATATGAGTAGATGTCGCTTCAAGATTATTTAAAAATACCTTATTGGGGCCGGGCATGGTGGCTCAAGCCTGTAATCCCAGCACTTGGGGAGGCCGAGGTGGGCGGATCATGAGGTCAGGAGAT
>OOCW01001565.1_pt1 | contig 15672 bp, 14 predicted proteins | sample 1671201 | NCBI WGS metagenome assembly OOCW01 (sample SAMN06348132, study PRJEB24527) | human gut metagenome | biome: human gut; feature: ankylosing spondylitis patient; material: feces | host: Homo sapiens | place: China | collected 2015-10
CCCACAACGGACTTTCACCGTCAAGTTGTTGCCCATGCTGGGCGCACATAAAAAATGCATAAATCTATATTAAGGATTTACGCATTTTACCAAGTGATATTTAGCTATTCACTATACACTCAAATTATAACTTTCATTTTCTTTTATTAACTTTATCTTTCTCTTCTCATTAATAAATTTATTTAAATAAACCGTAATATAATAAGGAACATATAAATAAACTAAAAATACTACTATTGTATATAACCATGGTTCTGAAGCAAATAACTCATGCAAAAAAGGTACCGGAATTTTAAATGGCTTCTTTAGCAACATTAAATTACTTCCATAAAAAGTATTAAGATAAATTGCAATCACAGCAAAAAAGCAATAAATCTTAGTAAACTTATTAAATTTACTTTTTTCCAATTTAATTTCCAACTTAAATAAATATAAGATTCCCATATAAACCATTAATGTATGGAATAACATACTATACATACAAAGATAATGCCATGTTGGATAAATTGAATATTTTAACTCCTTTTTAATTTTACTTCTTTTAAGGAATTCACAAGTTCTAAATATTCTTCATTAAGTTTCTCCTTTTTCTCTTCATCAGATTCTATTGATAATAAAGAAATTACCTCCGATACCTTATTTTCAAGAAATAATATCTCATCATCTAAATGCTTATTTTCTGAATTCTTATTATTATTTTCAAAACTTTTAATGTATTCAGTATAAGTTCCTATAAATTCATGTATTTTTTTATCCTTAATTTCAATTATATGATTACATACATTAGATATAAACTCTATGTCATGAGATACTAATAATAAAGTTTTATTTGTATTAACTAAAGCATTTTCTAATGCTTCTATAGTTTTTATATCTAAATAATTAGTTGGTTCATCTAGTATTAATAAGTTATTATTAGATAATATTATCTTACATATAGCTACTTTGACTCTTTCTCCCCCAGATAATTCACTCACTATTTTATTTACAGAATCATTTTTAAATCCAAATTCACTTAAATTTATTCTTATAAAACTTTCATCCCACTTAGAATCTTTCTTTATATTTTCTAAAATACTACTTTCACTATCTAAAATATCTTGCTTTTGATCAAAATACCCTATTTTAACACTACTTGCTATATTTATTTTCTCTGAATTATTACTTAAAATTCTTTTTAATAAAGTTGTTTTTCCACACCCATTAGCTCCAATTAATGCAATCTTTGCTCCATTTCTTATGTTTAAATTAATTTCATCTATTAAAACCTTATCTTCTACTAATAACTTAAAATCTTTAATTTCTATTAAGTTTTTAGAAGCGACTTCACTACCTTCATTTATATTTATTATAATCTTTTCCTTCTTCTTAGGTGGTGCCTTAACTTCCATATGTTCTATTCTTTTTTCTATTGACTTTATATTATTTTCAATATGCTTTTTCCCTCTCTGATCTCCCATTTTAATCGTCTTTGCTTCTGATTTTCCCATTCCCTTAGGTGCTTTTTTTATTCTATCTCTCAATACTTCTTTTTCATTAATTACATTCTCTAATCTCTCTTTTTCATGTCTATATTTTTCATATTCTCTTTTTTGCTTTTTATAATTTTCTTCCTTTAAACTTATATATTTACTATAATTACCCTTATATATTTGTAATTTCCCATCTTCTATTTCCACAATCTCATTACATATGTCATCTAAGAATTTTCTATCATGTGAAACTATTAATAATGCTCCATTATACTTTTTAAACATATTATCTAGAATTTTAATACTTTCTCTATCTAAATTTGAGGTAGGTTCATCAGCAATAATAAGGCTTGTATTTTCTTCTAAAGCACTTACTACTCTCATTTTTACCTTTTCTCCTCCTGATAAATAATCTTCATATTCATCAGGAACACTAAAAATTTTTTTAATCTTACTATTATCACATATTTTATATCCATCATCTAATTGACTTATATAAGAATAACTATCTGTCAAAGTTACTGAACCTTCATCAGCCTTTATTTCTCCAAGTAAAATCTTTAATAATGTTGTTTTACCTACTCCATTTTCACCTACAATTCCTATCTTATCTTTTTCTTCTACCTCAAACTTATCTATATCTAATATTAATCTATCTCCATAATACTTTTTTAGATTTTTAATTGTTGCAAGTTTCATTTCACACCTCCAATTACTTCTATAAAAAGTTTGTGCAAAATTTTTATTAATAACCTTTAAATTATCTTCATTATGAATAAAGAGTCCAATAACATCTGTTACTGGACTCTTTATCTAAAAATTATTTTTAATTTTAAAATTTACTTTTTATATTTAATTTTAAATATTACTACAAAGCTTATTAAGCATATTAATTAAATCACTAATTTCTTCTTCATTAAAATTATGAGTTATTTTTTCATACCATTTATCATGATATTCATTAATTAACTTAAGAATATCTAATCCTTTATCAGTAAGGCATAAATCAAAAAATCTATTATCATTATCCCTTTTTACTTTTATAACATAATTTAAATCTTCAAGCTTTTTTATATTTCTTGTTATAATTGCACTATCTACATTTAATGCTTTTGCTATGTCTTTCAAATTGCAGCCTCTATTATTTTCTATTATTATCATGCAACGCCACATATTAAGAGTTAATCCATATTCCGATAGATTTGATTCAGAATATCTTATAAAGTCTCTATTTAAATCTGATAAATATTTACCTAATATTTTATATGACAATCATATTCCTCTTTTCTAATATTAATTTATTTTTTCATAAACTATTGGATCAACAAATCCAAAAGTAATTTTACCATTCTTTCTAAAAACTTCACTTACATACATTTTACCATTTTCAATTTTCTCCCTTAAAGTAAATTCAGTTTCTGGTGTAAAATTACTAATACTTTCTCCTTCATACGCATTATTTTTTTCTTTGTAAACCATAGGAGTAAACTTAGAAGAAACTTTAAGCTCTTTATAATCCATGGTTAAGTTTTCATTATCATTTCTAAATTCTTCTTTTGAGATATTACTTGGAATTTCATAATAAGTTAAAACTATATTATCATCTTCATTAACTGTAAATAAGAATAGGTGCGGAAGAATATTTTTAAATTTTCCTTGCTCATAATAACTTTCTTCAATAACAAAATATCCTGAAAAATCATTTGGTAAATTAGTTATCTTATCATTACAAACACCATTTATATGCTTTGCCTTTGGATGTTTTAATTCTCCTGATTCTAACTCATCATTTATTTGCCTATCATTATTAAATATTCCACATAATTCATTTATAAACCTATCTAACTTATTCATAAAAAACACCTCTTTAATACTTGATACTATCAATTATGCCTATATAATTGATAGTGTCAAGTATTATTAATAGACTAAAAAAAGATGATTCCTATTTAATATTAGAAATCACCTTTTGTAAATATTAATTTATTTTTTATTCTCTGAAATTAACTACTCCTAATAATTTACTATCATCTAAAGCTGAAATTACCTCTACTGATATTTTACCATTTTCATAGGTACAAAGATTAAACTTAGCACTTTCCTCAAATCTTACAATACCATTACTCTCATCATATCCTATAAAACTAAGACTCCCTGTTGAGAAATATGGCTTGTCTACAAAACAACCTTTAAAAGGATGATGAGTATGACCAACAAAAATTCCAATTATAGAACTTTCTCTTATTATATTTTCAAACCTATCATTATAACTAACTGCTGGTGTAGTAAATTGATCTTTTATAAGATGATGATGAATCATTAAAATAGTATCTTTTTTAGTATCCTTTAATTGATTTTCTAACCACTTATACTGTTCATCAGAAATAAATCCATTACTATTTCTATACTGTGAATTGTCAAAACTAATTATTCTTAATTCACCTATTTCTTTAACAGTATTATACGGATTATTACATTCTTTATTAAACCATCCCTTATAAAAAGCCTCTTTATTATCATGATTTCCTAATGTAAGTATATATGGAGTATTATCTAATAATTTTTCTAATTCACTTTTTAAAATTACATAATCTTCATAGGTTCCTGATTCCACTAAATCTCCAGTTATAATAACAAAATCTATCTTACTTAAGTCTATTTTTTCTAAAGATCTTCTTATCTGTATTAAAGGACTTGTCATATTATTAAAAATAGAATTATAACCTTTTTCAGCACTGGGATACTCTCTTAAAAAATGAATATCTGATAAATGTAAAAACCTCATATTTTATACCTACTTGACCTTCTTTTTCTTATTTCTTTTAGTTTGTATACTAAATAATATAAGTGCAACAATTGTTGCTACATAAGGAATAGAAGCTGTAATTTGTGTTTTTAAAGATGTATTCTGAAGTACATTTCCTGCTGCTTGTGAGAATCCAAAGAATAAACTTGATAAAAGAACTCCTATTGGATGAGACTTTCCTAAATTATTAGCAGCCATAGCAATATACCCACGTCCTGAAGTCATGTTTTGCATAAATAGTGTTACAGTTCCCATAGAAAGAAGAACTCCACCTAATCCACATAATATTCCCGATAAACTTATTGTAAGGAATTGATATTTCTCTACTGGAGTACCAAGACTTCTTGCAGCTTCTTTATTTATACCTATAGCACGTAATCTATATCCTAATACTGTCTTATATAAAAATATATACATTCCTATAGCTAAAATAAAGGCTAAATAATCAATAAGAGTTAATCCTGAAAAAATAGTCCCTAATACTGGAATATCCTTAATAATAGGCAAATCAATTTTAGGAAGACTTACTAAACTAGGATCAGTAAATACTCCTTTTGTCTTAAAAATTATATAAAGTAAGTATGTTGTAACTCCACCCATCATAGTATTAGTTGCCATACCAACAACAACTGGAGATGCTTTTAATTTAATTATACAGAATCCTACAATAGCAGATACTATCATTCCACTAATTGCACCTGCAAGCACAGATAAAAATACATTATGAGTATAATAATTTGCAACAATACTGAAAAATGCGCCTGTTAGCATAGTTCCTTCCATTGCAATATTAAAAATACGTACCTTAGAACATATAGCTGCAGCTAATGTAACTAATAAAATAGGTGTCATCATACGAAGAGTGGAATTAGCTACCACTGCTAAATAATCTACACGTAACTCCATTATTGTACTCCTTCCTTATCTGTTGTATTTTGTTTTTTCTTATACCACTTCACAGCAAACTTTGCAGTAATTAATAAAGTGATAATTCCTTGAATAATTGTTGTTACTTCCGATGGCACTCCCATGCTACGCTCAATAGTACTTCCCCCTGTAGTAAGACCAGCTAAAAAAATACCACTTACTAAAATACCAACTGGGTGATTACTTGACATTAATGAGGCTATAATACCTGTCCATGCATAACCTGGAGATGTAATCATATTATCGACATAACGATATCTTGTTCCTAAAACTTCACATGCTCCTCCAAGTCCAGCTAATGCTCCACTTAGCATTAATACATAGTACATCATCTTAGTACTATTAACACCACCATAGTTAGCAAAATTAGGGTTTAAACCACCCATCTTTGCCTTATATCCAAAACTTGTTCTCTTCATTATGAAAAGTACAATTAAAACACAAATAACCGCAATTACAAATCCCCAATGTAACGAATACCCATCAAACATTTTAGGTAAAATATTATCTGTTAACTTTTGAGTTTGAATTGCTGAAGAATCTAAACCTAATGGATCTTTTACGACATATGTTGTAAAATAAGAAGCTATATAATCAGCAATATAGTTCATCATAAGTGTTATAATAAGTAAATCTAACTTAAATTTCTCACTTACATAGGCTGAAATAAGTGAATATAAAACTCCTACTAAAGCCCCAGTAATAAGAGACATTGCAACAACAAAAACTGGCGGTCCTGGACATATTACAGCTACAACTGATGAAGTAAAAGCACCTAAAACCATTTGCCCTGCTGCACCTAAACTTGAATAACCAGATCCCCAAGCTAAAGCTCCAGAAAGACCAGCAAATATAATAGGAATAGAACGCGTTAAAGTTGTAGTTAAATAGTATGTAGATCCAAATCCACCTTTAAACATTCCTATAATTGCTTCAAAAGGATTAAATCCAGAAAGTGAAATAATTATACCTCCTATTAATAATCCAACAACAATAGCTTGTAGAGGATGTTTTAATGGCTCAAATATAATTGAAAGTTTACTTTTTGTAATACTTACTGATAACGAGTTTTTACTTTTCATTATTTTTACCTCCTACCATTAAAAGACCTAATGCCTTTTCATCAATACTTCCTCTTTTAAATTCACCAACAATTTCCCCATCATAAATTACATAAATTCTATCACTTAAATCCATAATCTCACTTAACTCTGAAGATACTAGTAATACACTATCTCCTTTATTTCTCTTATCAACAAGCTGATCATGAATAAACTCTATTGCACCTATATCAATACCTCTTGTAGGTTCACAAGCAATAATAAGTGGAGTTTCCATAGACATTTCTCTTGCAACAATAAGTTTTTGCGCATTTCCACCTGAAAGTTCTTTTATCTTTTGTGTATGAGAATCTGCTTTAACTCGGAATTTTGAAATTAACTCTATTGCATGCTTTGTAACTTTACTAATATTTAGAATTCCTTTTTTAGAGAATTCTTCACTATCTTCATATCCCATTAATGCATTTTCGGCAAGTGTTGCCTCTGGCGCACTTCCCCACATATATCTATCTTCTGGAATATGAGCAATACCAGCTTCTCTTATATTCATTACAGTTTTGTTTGTAATGTCATTCCCATTAATAATTACATTACCGGCATCAATTTTTTCTAATCCTGTTATACATCTAATAAGCTCAGATTGACCATTTCCAGATACACCTGCAATACCTACAATTTCACCTTTTTTAATATGTAAGTTAACGTTATTTAATATATTTTTATTATGTTCACCCTTTAAAGTTAAGTTTTTAACTTCTAAAAGCTGTTCTTTAGTCTCTTTTTCGGGAATTACTCTATTAGCTATTTGTCTTCCTACCATTAAATAAGATAACTCTTCAACACTGGTATCTTTCTTTAATTTTTCAGCAACCACTTCTCCAAGTCTCATCACTACTACTCTATCTGCAACTTCCATAACTTCATGAAGCTTATGAGTTATAATTATTAGACTTTTACCTAATTTCGCTAACTGCTTCATAGTTTTTAAAAGTTCATCTACTTCTATAGGAGTAAGAACTGCTGAAGGTTCATCAAAAATTATAATATCTGCATTTTGATAAAGAGTTTTTAATATTTCAACACGTTGTTGAAGCCCAACAGGACATTCCTCTACAATAGCATTTGGATTTACATCTAACATATAACGCTTTGAAAGCTCTTCTACCATTTGAATATTCTTTTTATAATCAAAGAATATCCCTTTTTTCATTTCATTTTTATATACTATATTTTCTGCAACAGTCATTGATTCAAAAAGCATAAAGTGCTGTTGAACCATTCCTATTCCCTGCTCCATTGCATCTGATGGATTATGAAAATTCATTTTCTTGCCATCTATAAGGATTTCTCCTGAATCTGGTTTTTCTAATCCATAAAGAATCTTCATTATTGTTGACTTTCCTGCACCATTTTCTCCAACAACAGCAAGTATCTCACCTTTATTAAGATTAATATTAACTTTATTGTTAGCTACTACGTTACCATAGGTCTTAACAATATTTTTCATTTCTAAAAGCATGTCAAAGTTACTCCCTTTCTAAATTAATCTGAAATATATAATAAGAGGCAAAGCGAAAATTGCTTCTGCCCCTTATAGTAAGTACACTAAGTACCCATTATATCCTAATTAGTTTGCAGACTCTTCAGGAACTTCTATTACTAATTCCCCTGAAATAATCTTTTCTGCTGCTGCCTTACCAGCTGCTATAACTTCATCAGTTATAATTTCAGTATTTCTATAATTCATTTCTTCTGGAGAAACACCAACAACTCCAAATGCGCCTTCTTTTAATCCAAGAACTTGTGAACCACCATTTAATTCACCAGCTAAGAATTCATCAATTATAGTATTCATAACAGCACCAGTATTCTTTAATAATCCACTAATAATACTTGGATTTTCAGAAGTTGTTTGGTCAATACTTAATCCAGTTGTGTATATTGGTGTACCCTTTTTACTTAACTCTTGAGCTGCTTGATATATACCTGAATTTGCACTAGCAGATACTCCACCAAATATAAAGTTTGCTCCTGCTGCTTTTTGTTGTAATGTATATTCATAAGCTAAGTTTGTATCATTATATGAGTTAATATAGTTATACATAAAGTTAGCATTTGGATTAACAGATTTTACACCTTCAGAAAATCCGTATCTATATTTGTAAGTTGCTTGTGTTTGGAATGATGCAATATATCCATATAAGCTTTCATTAGGGAAGGCTGTTCCAACCATTACTCCTAAAACATATGCTCCTTGTGCTTCATCAAATCCAAAGCTTGTTACTTTTTCATTAGATGCAGTTGTATCAATTACAGCATATTTTGTATTTGGAAATTTATCTGCAGCATCACTAAACGGATCAGCAGCTTGCCATCCAATTCCTATAATTAAATCATACCCTTCATTAGATGCAGCAAGAGTATTTTCTTCCCATGCAGCAGTATCTGTACATTCAATAGATGTCATATTGAATCCATAAGTTTCACTTGCTTCTTCTAAAGCTTCGTATGCTTGAAGAATAAATTGTTCTGTTCCAATTGTATCTGAAATTAAAGCTATATTTAATTTTGAATAATCTCCATCAGTACCTTGACTTCCTGCTGATTTATCACTTCCTGAATTAGAACATCCAGCAAAAAGAAATGTTGTCATAATAAGTAGTAAAGAAGTTATTATTTTTTTCATTATTTCATCTCCTATAGTTCATTTGTTAATTTAATTATAATAATTATATCCATTAAAAAATATGACATAAGTCATATTTTGACGAAAAAACTGTATATTTTTTTAGTTTTTTATTTTAATATTCGTTTTTTTCTTAAATAATTCCATTTTATCTAGATAAATTACATAAACTACTTTAATATTTTACTAAATATTAATTGGGTATTTGTAAAATTTTATTTTTACAAAATTTATGTATTTCCTTATTTTTCTTAGTTTTAGAACTTATTGTTATATATTTTTCTGTATGTTAAAATTATGAATATAAATAAACGAACAATATTATTAATTTACTCACTTATTGGGAGGAACTATGATAAATGTTAAAAACCAAGAATTATTAGATAAATATGTTAATAATACCGGTATTTCTGAACTATTTTCACAAGATATTACTAACTTATTAGAACTTTTTTCTTTAAATAAAGGAGATTTTTTAATTAATGAAGGTGAATGTTCTGATTATCTATATTTTTTAGTAAGTGGAAAACTAAAAGTTTTTTCTCACTCAACTTCAGGTAAAATAATGTCTATAACTCTTTTTAATTCTTTTGAAATCGTAGGCGAAACCTGTAGTTTATGGAATAAGCCTCCTACCGCCTCAGTTCAAGCTACCTCTAAAGCTTATTGTATTGGTATATCAATGAAATATAGGGATTTGCTTTTAAATGATGTGATATTCCTAAGATATATTTGTCAAAACCTAGGTGAAAGACTTAGCTATATGAATAATACTACATGTATTAACCTTTATGAATCATTAGAAAGTAGGTTAGCCTCTTTTATATTAAAAACTGAAAAAGATGGAATTTTCTCTTACAACTTAACAGAATGTGCCGAACTTTTATGTACAAGCTATAGACATTTATTAAGAATAATTAATTTATTTTGTAGCACAAATAAATTAGTTAAAAACGGTAAATTCTATAAAATTATAGATCGCTCCTATTTAGAGAAAGTTTCATCTAATTCTCTTATTACATAAAATAAAAAATGTATTGATTCTTAATCAATACATTTTTTATTGAATATAATTATATATCTATTTAACTCTTGTTAAATAATTTTTTATTAAAATTAAAATTGTACTTAATATAGCCAGTATTAAAAATACTATTAGCTCTTGTATTCCTAACTTACTTAAATGTAGTAAATTTCTAAATAAAATTGTTGCTACGAAAAATCCTATAGCAGTCGTTGTGCATAAAAACACCCGCATTTTATTAAACGGTCTACATACTCTTATTACAGCTAAAATACTAGTAAATCCAATCATATAATACATTAATGTAGTCATCTTCGGCTCTGCTATACCTAAAGCTGGAGCTAATAAATATAAGACTATAATATTTATTATTATAACTACAGAATATGGGAATGAATTTTTTAATACGCTTTTTAAGAATTTTTCTTTTATTTGTTTTCCATTAGGTTCAAAAGATATAAAGAATGATGTATATCCTTCAATTGCAAGATCCACTAATGTAATTTGTATCGGAATAAATGGGAACGCTGTACAAGTTATAATATTTAATATTGATAACATTACTGAATACAATGTTTTTATAAAGAATATTGTAGCAACATTAGTAATATTATTTACAACTCTTCTTCCCTCCATTAAAACATCTTTTAAAACACTAAAGTCTGAATTTAAAAGCACAATTTGTGAAACTTGCTTTGCAACATCACTTGCCTCTGGTAATGTTATACTACAATCTGCTTGCCTTAATGCAATAACATCATTTACCCCATCACCTGTCATTGCAACAGTATGCCCTTTTGCTTGTAATGCTTGCACTAACAAACTCTTCTGATTTGGAGATACTCTTGCAAATATACTATATTCATCTACTAGATCTATTATTTCATCATCACTTTCTATAGTAGATAAATCAATATATGATTCATAATCCTCTAACCCTGCTTGCTTAGCTATACTAGAAACAGTCAATGGATTATCACCTGAAATTACTTTTACAGTTACGCCTTCCCCCTTAAAGAATCCAAGAATTTCTTTGGCATTTTTTCTTAAAGGATCTGATAATTCTATTGCGGCAACAATCTCTATATCTGGTAACATATCTTCCACTATATCTTTAGAAAATCCTACAAGAAGTACTCTTTTTCCTTGCTTTTGTGCTTCTATCATATTCTCTTTAATTTCAAAGTTGCTTTTAGCTGTTAATCTTTCAGGTGCTCCAACTATTATAGATCCTATATCCTTAAAGGAAATAGAACTCCATTTTCTTTCAGATGAAAATGAATTTTTATAGTCAACTTCAAAGTTGTCATTTCCTTTAAAATATTCTTTTAAAGCTTGGAAAGTACCATTATTATCTCCTATTTCATTAACAAATGCACTTAAGGCCTGATTTACTGAAATAGGCATTATTTCTTCATTAAATGTTTCAACATTTGAAACTTGCATCTTACCTTCTGTAATAGTTCCAGTCTTATCAAGACATAATGTATCTACATGAGCTAATGTTTCAACACTATATAAGTCTTGAACTAATACTTTTTTCTTTGCAAGCTTAATTACTCCAGTTGCTAGCGATATACTAATTAATAAAACTAATCCCTTTGGTAGCATTCCTAGTAATGCTGCTGCTGTTGATACCACAGAACTTTTTATTACTTGATCTCTGAAAAAGAACGCCTGTACAAATAATAACACACCTACTGGGATTATTATAAAACTTGTAAGTCTTGTAACTTTTCTCATAGAATTTAATAATTCTGAGTTTACCTTTTTATGCTTTTTACTCTTTAATGTAATTTCAGCCGCTAAGTTATCCTTACCAACCTTTTCAACCTTAGCATAACATTTTCCACTAACAACATAACTTCCTGAGTATAGCTTATCTCCTGGCATCTTTACTATTGTATCTGATTCTCCAGTAAGAAGAGACTCATTTACTTCTATTTTCCCATCAATAACAACTGAATCTGAGCTAATTTGATTCCCCACGTTTAGTATCGTTATATCATCTAAAACTACTTCATCAACACCTACACTCTTTTCTTTACCATCTCTTATTACATCAACCTTAGATACTGTAAGTACTGATAGCTTAGCTACCATATTTTTTGCATGTATTTCTTGAAAACTTCCAATACATATATTCAATATAATTATTAGCATAAAAGCTAAATTAGAATATGCTCCAACAGACATTAAAGCAATAGCAATAAGAAAATTATACAAATTAAATAATGTAAATACATTTCCTGATATAATCTCCCAATTAGATTTTACAGTTTTTTCTTATACAATATTAATTTGCCCCTTTTTCTTTCTCTCTAACACTTCCGCTTCTGTTAATCCTAATATAGTTCGTTGCTCTTCCATACTCAACACACTCCATATCAATTTCTCCTGTAATTACATTTCTATGTATTACCCCAAATATTTACATAATAATTAATAATAACATTTATTATACATCTTAAATGTAAAATCTATGTTAAATATTATTTATAATATATTATTAAAGGAACTGTTGCATTGAAGAATTTGTGCAACAGTTCCTTTAATTCTACTTTATTGTGTAATTACTTTTTTCAAAAACTTTAATATTTTGATTTTTTAAGAAATAATTAATTATAAGTTCACTTATATCAACATTAATTTCTCGAATAACTTCAGCGCCTTCATAAGATGGATAAATTGAAGTATTAGTAGCACGATAATTATTCATAACAACATTATAATACTTATCTAAATCAATATTCTTACCATCCTTTTTCATAGAAACTACTCTATCTCCAAAATTTCTTGATAAATCAATTTCATAATCAAAACCTCCAAAAGTATCATAATTATAATTTTGCACTTTCGGAACTAGGAATCCATCACTAATTTTTACTTTTCCATTATCAACAACAAAATAAGTAGCAGCCTTTTCAATAGCTTCTTTTAATTTATCTCCTCTTACTTTTAAAACCATTAATGTATTAGGATAAGGATAATTTATTAATACATCCCTAATAGATACATTTTTCTTAAATCCAATTGCACTATCAAATAATGATAAAGCTGAAAAATCTGCATCCGAAGCTTCTAATTGTACTTGATGTAAGAAATTAATAAATGGATGTCCATTTAATCTTGCTTCAAAAATATCATTCATAAGTATATCTTTATCAAATTCACCAATTTCTTTATCTAAATAGTCTTTTAACTTTAACTCAACATTATTAAATATTTTTTCCAAACCTTCATTAATCTCATCATTTAATAAAGAAACATCAACTAACTCATAATTTGCTTCTTTAGTTTCTGTATCCAATATAATTTTACTAAACTTTTGACCATTATGAAGTGGTTGTGAACAAACTACTCCATTTATTTTAGTAATAAATGCTCTATGTTGATGTCCGCTTAAAACCATATTAATTGAATTATATCTTTCTAATAGCTCACTTGCTTGATTTTCTTTAGTAAGCTTTTCTGTAGGGGTATTACTTCCATCTAAACTCTTTTCAAAGCCTCCATGGTAGCAAACTATAATATAATCTGCCTTTTCCTTTAATTCTTTTTCATATTTTCCATACATATCAACTGGGTCTAAAAATTTTAAATTAGTAATATTTTTTTCATGCTCCCAATTAGGTATAAATGATGTTGTAAGTCCAATACATGCTATTTTAAATCCATTAAAATCAAATATTTTATAGGGCTTTGTTTTAAGATTTAAACCTTCAATATTAGCATTTATTATTTTATCCTCAACAAGTTTATATGAATTATTTAAATAATCCAATCCATAATTAAATTCATGATTTCCTATAACATAAGCATCATAACCTATAAATTCTAATCCTTCTAATATAGGATTTTTATCTAATTTTTCCTTTGATAAATAATGTGCTAAAGCTGAGCCTTGTATTAAATCCCCACAATCAACTTTTAAAGACGCATCATAATTTTTTTCATCATTTAATATGTAACTTCCTATTTTAAGTATTCCAAGTGGCTGATCTTTTACATAGTTAGTTGGATAAACATACCCATGCAAATCACTTGTTTGATATATGGCTAACTTCATATATTATCTTCCTTCCCATTTAAATAGCTAAGCTGTATTAAATTTATTATTTAATTTTTTACTAAATTTTTAATACAACCTACTACTATATCTTCTCTTTAGTTTAAATATATTATATTGTTTGACCCTTTTTAGGTAATAAAACAGCTCCATTTTCATTATAAAGTTTTTCTGGACGATAAGAGTGAATTGGAACTAATAACTTAGGTTTAATTAGGTTAATTATTTTTATTAAATCATAAGGACGAGCATGACCACTACAAGGTATATTCATAAACTCTATATTATACTCACCAAATTGTTTAATAAATGGTTCATATGCAGGATCAAATGCCCCTAATGGTTGAGCATCAGTATGAATATAGATTCCACCACTTTTTAATTTATCTATATATTTTAAGGCTAGAGTATCTAATTGCCAGAAATACTTACTTTCGTCATTTAACAATTCCTCAAAATCAACCTTTAAATTTTCATCTAGCCCATATTCTTTATCATCTAATTGATAATAATGAGTTTGAATTCCAGCTGCTTCTTTTACTACATATGAATAATATGCATCTAATACAACAGTTCTTGGATTACTCTTAATTATCTTTAAAATTCTTTCTACATTTGATATATAGTAATTAAATGTTATTTGTTTATTAGGATTATTATTAACTACTTCATTAATTTTCTCTATAAGTTGTGGTTCATTTACTGCTTCTGTCTCTCTTATAGGATCTCCAAATTCTTGGAATGAAACACTTACACCTTCTATTAATAATACATCACAATTTTCACTCTCCTTACAGAAATTTAACGTATCATTTTCTCGATATCCATGAAGTCTAATATCTCCTGTATACGCTATAGTTAAGTCAGGTGTTTCTATTACTAATCCACTAGCTCCATAAGCATCATGATCAACCGGCATAACTTTAACTTTTATTTTTCCAACTTTAACGACTTCATTTTCTTTAACTCCAACTACTTCCCTTGTATTAGAATCTTGTTTTTCATATAGAGGAAAAATAAAATCATTATTAATATTCAAAGTATTTAGTAATGATTTTGTACCTTCTAAAGTATATAATGGTATTTCAGTATTCAAGTAATTAACTATTTTAGAATGATCTAAGTGAATATGAGATAAGAATACAGCAGTATTTTTAAAAGTATTTTCCTTTGATTCATATCCTATTAAAGGTATTTTAGGATCAAATATATTATTTAAATATGGAACTAAATTTTCATCTAATAATCCTTGTAAATCAGTAGGCTGTACTTTTGCAGCTGGATTATACTCACTACCAAAGTCAAAGAAAATATGACTATCTTCATATGCAACCTCTATTATTGTTCCCCCAATTGTTAAAACACCACTATGAAATGTTATTTTTGTCTTTTTATCCTTAAGCATAATTATTAAACAACTCCTCTTTGTTATATTTTATCTTTAGTTAGATTTATAGTTATTAAAATTAATCTTCATTTTAAATAAAAAAATATATAATCGATCCTATTATAACTAATCCTAAAACATTATAAGTAGTAAATTTTTTCATATAATCAGTCCCATCTTTTGGGTGTTAGTGTAAAGTTTTTTACACTACTTTTCTTTTAAATTCTTTATATATCAAGG
>OOCW01001568.1_pt1 | contig 15645 bp, 10 predicted proteins | sample 1671201 | NCBI WGS metagenome assembly OOCW01 (sample SAMN06348132, study PRJEB24527) | human gut metagenome | biome: human gut; feature: ankylosing spondylitis patient; material: feces | host: Homo sapiens | place: China | collected 2015-10
AAACCATGATGGACGTATTATTATGTATGGATGGGCTGGTGTACCAGATGCCGTTGAACACAGTAATCCAACCATTGAAAAAGGGTGGCAACATTGTTTAACGTTACCACGTGAATTAGTTTTAAAAGGTGAAAAATTATATCAAGTGCCAGTAGAAGAGCTAAAAGCACTGCGTAAAGATGAAACAATTATTAAAGAGATTAATTTAGGTCAATCACAAGTATTCAAATTATTTGAAAATAATACATACGAATTAAACCTAGACTTCAAAAATACAACTTCATTTGAATTAGCTTTTCGTGAAGATTGTCAATTAACATTTAAAGATGGAATTTTTACATTATCATTAGGTCGAAGTGGATACGGACGTGATTACCGTCGTGTTGAGATTAAAGCTATCTCAAATGTACGTATCTACTCTGATAACTCAATTTTAGAGATTTATTTAAATGAGGGGGCTGAAGTTTTTACTTCACGTATTTATAATAAAAAATTAGATGAAACATTAACTTTATCAGGAACAGGTGACGTTACATTAACTAAATGGTCATTGTAGTGTTAATGAAGGGGTAATCGTTTTAGATGATTCCTTTTTCATGTTTAATTGTTGGAGATAAGTAAAAAAACACAGCATGGCTGTGTTTTTGTTATTTTGTTTTGCGTAATTCTTCCTTTAATTGACGCTTTGGTAAGTTGCGACGTAGTTTACGTTCAATCATATTAAATTCGAGATTATCTTTTGGTGCGACAAACATACATGTGTATCCATCCTCACCTGCACGTCCAGTACGACCAATACGATGAATATAAATCTCAGGTGTTTCAGGAACATCATAGTTATAAATATGAGTCACACCACTAATATCAAGTCCACGTGAAGCAACATCTGTTGCAATTAAGTATTGTAAATCTGCGTTACGGAATGATTTTAAGATACGTTCACGCTTATTTTGCGCAATATCGCTATGAATGACTTGAACGTTAAATCCTCGTTTTTTCATTTTAGCAAATAATTCATCGGCGCGACGCTTTGTACGAGCAAAGATAATGGCTAAGAATGGGTTATCTTCTTCAAGCACTTGGCAAAGCGTATCTGCCTTCCAACGATCCGTTGTTTCAATCACTTCTTGACGAATCGTATCAATGGTCACCTTCTTAGGTTCAATCGTCACCATGGTTGGTGAGTATGTGTAGTGATAAGCAAGTTTTTTAACATTTGGTGCCATTGTTGCAGAAAAGCATAGTGTTTGACGATTACGAGGAGTTGCTCTTAAAATTTGATCAACTTCATTTCTAAATCCCATTAATAACATTTGATCTGCTTCATCAATGACTACCGTTTTGATTTTGTTTAAATCAATTGTTCCACGTTCGATATGGTCAATTAATCGTCCAGGTGTTGCGATAATTAAATGAATAGTGCCTTTTAATTTATTGAGTTGAGAACCAATATTTCGTCCTCCGTAAGCTGCTAACACATTAATAGCTTTTCCTTTAGCTAATTGATTAGCTTCTTCTGTAATTTGTAAAGCTAACTCTCGAGTAGGCGTGATAATTAATGCTTGAGTTGCACAGACATCAGGTGAAATATTTTCAAATAATGGTAATAAGAAAGCTAATGTTTTTCCGGTTCCTGTTTGAGCCTGAGCAATCACATCTTTATAGTCTTTAATTAATGGAATACACTCTTCTTGAATTGAAGTAGGAGTTGTAATTCCTGATTTTTTTAAAACTTGAACCAATGGTTCACTAATCCCTAAATCTTTAAAATTCATAATGACATACCTTTCGTTCTTGTATTCAATTAATCATACCATAGTCTATGCAAAAATACATGAGTAATTAATTTATAGTGATTTATAATTGATATACTGTGTTTACAATTAAGATTGAAGTGACGTAATCCGTTGATTATAGTAATAAAATACTTGGTGATAAAAAGTAAAGGGGGAATTCTTTAGCAAAAGGAAACTAACAAAATATTATTGTTAATAATGCTTTGCAGAAAAAAAGAACATATAGTGTATTTTTGTATTAAAAACTATATGAAAAGTCGATACATTTAATCTGTTATATGTTAGAATTTAACTGACATAGGTAAAAACTGGGAAGGTGATGGAGGCTGAAACTGAATAACGTAAGTCCAAAAGTTAAATGTTTATACGATAAATTTTTTGAAACTGAATCAGATATAGAGAAGGTATTAACATTTGTTGCTGAACAGAGAAGGTGCAATGAAGTCTCTACAAGTGAGATTAAGCAATTAATTTCAATAATGAGAAGTCAGCAATTTAATCTTATTGCGGCTAAGTTGCTTAATATGTTAGGATATTTATTGCTTAATCAAGTGGAGACACAGGCGGCTATTGATTTGTGGGATGAGGCTATATCAATTTTTGAAAAAAATGAAGATGAAGCTGGGATAGTCCAAAGTTACAGTGGTTTAATGTGTGGTTATTTTAACCTTGGCCTATATGATGAGAGTATCGATTTTGGAGTGAAGGGGCTAAGACTTGCACAAGAATCAGGAGATGATCAATTATTACTATTAACATTAGGAAATATTGCATTTAATTATTATGCATTAGAAAAATATGAGGAAGCAAAAGAAGCAGTAAAATTGATAAGATGTTTAAAAGAACCAGTCGTGGAGGCGAATAAAGTATCTTTAGATCAGTTAGAAGCTGGAATTTGTTTAGTCGATAATAATCTTGAGGAAGCTAAGTATTTGATTGATCGTGCTTATGAACGAGTACTTAACCTTAATCATCCGGCATTATTGTCAGAAACTTTACGTATGAGAGGAAAAGTTTATTATCAACTTGGTGATGATAAAGTATATGAGGAAAGCTTTGAAGAATCAATTCGTCTAGCACAGGAAGGAAATTTTTTAGAATACCTGGCACAAACGTATTATGAGTGGGGGAAAATCGAGTTAGCGAAGGATAATAAATTAAGAGGAGAGCTATTTCTGTTAGAAGCTGATCATTACGTTAAGCGTCTTGGAAGTCCATTACTATCTGTTAATATATGTAGGGTTTTAATTGAATTTTATAAATCATTAAATATTTTTGAACTTGCCTTGCATTATTATGAAAAATGTTCGGAAGTAGAAAGAAAGGCTCACCTAAAGCGTTCTGAGCTTTGGGAGAAGCGAATTAATCGAGAGAAATATATTAGTGAAGCAAAGATTTTTAAGTCACTCTATGATGAATTAGAAACTATCTCTCATATCGGTCGTTCGTTTACAGAAACATTAAGTTTGGAAAAATTAATCATTAATGTTCATGAACAACTTTCTAAAATGATGGATACGACTGTATTAGCTATTACAGAGGTTAACGAAGAGAAAAATTGCTTAGACTATTTAATATATTTAGAATCAGGTAATCGATTGAACTCTGGATATGTTAGTTTAGATGATGAGAATAGTTTAGGCGTTTATTGTATTAAACAAAAGGAAAATTTAATTATTAATAATTTAGATGAAGAATATGAACTATATCAGTTGAAAAAGGATGAAACGATTTTATTTCAAAAAGGTATTAAATCCATACTTTGTTGTCCTTTAATCATTCGTAATGAAGTTAAAGGGTATATTACTGTTCAATCTTATGAAATTAACTCATACACTCAACGCGATCTAACTAAGTTAAGTGTTTTAGCTTCTTATATTGTTATTGCTTTAGAAAATGCTAAGTTATATCGTCAAACAGCTTATTTGGCTCGCTATGATGGATTAACAAGTTTATATAATCGAGTAGAGGCACTAAAAAAAGGAGAAAAATTATATCGGCTAGCTAAACATAAAAATCCAATGAGTGTTATCATGATTGATATTGATCATTTTAAACTTATTAATGATACATATGGTCATCAAATAGGTGATCAAGTTATTCAACTATTTAGTAATTTATTGAAGACCAAGCGTAATCGTGATACGGTAATTGGGAGATATGGAGGAGAAGAGTTTATCATCTTTTTAAATCATCGGAATATTGATCAAGCTTGTGAATTTGCAGAACAATTAAGAGAAGAATTGAAGGAGCTCAGTTCTGGATTTCATCAATTAGGGATAAAAGAAGTGACAGCAAGTTTTGGCATTCACCAATATCGATTTAATGAAGATTTGTTAGACGATGGAATTCATGCAGCGGATCAAGCAATGTATCATTCCAAAACCAATGGACGTAATCAAGTGACAAGCTACAGGGGGTTAATATTAGAAAAATCAGCTCCTTCAAAAGTAAGTGAAAATTAAAGAATTAAAAAACCTGAGATAATCGACCAAGTTGGTGTTATTTAATCAGGTTTTTCTTTTTGGGGAATGATTTTTAAGAGATTAATTTAAGGGTAGAGATTTTTTTATGACTCGTCTGTTTAAAAGGCTATTTTTTATTTGAATGAAATGATATTACGCTAAGATGAAACATACTATTTATTAGAAACCTTAAAGCTTGATGAGCAATATGGCAAAGAGTGAAAGAGGTGTCTTATGAAGAAAATACAAGGGATTGATAAAGAAATTAAAAAACTTAAGGCGCACCTTACTCAACTAAAACTAAATGGTAAGACTAGGTCGATGGGAGTATTATTAAATCAAGAAGCAACTATTCGGAAAAAAATGAAAGTTGTTCAATATTTATTGAATCAACTAGAAGAAACGAATGAGCAACAAATCTATCAAGACTATTTAAGGTTACTAAATGACGCATCAGAACAAATTTTAAATTTATATAATGAGGAGAATGAAACTGAATATCGATTGGAAGAAGTGATTGAGGGATTTGAAGAAGAATACATGCAAAATGGAGTATTATATATTTTACTTAGTCGTTATTTACCAGGATTAATGAATTCTCCTCATTTTGCTATTTTACCGTCACATCCGAAAGATGAGTACCCTATAGCACGTCAGATGAAACGTAAGTTTTATTTACATTTAGGAGAGACGAATACAGGAAAAACCTATCATGCGATGAAGAAACTTGAGTTAGGAGAGGATGGAATCTATTTAGCCCCACTTCGTTTATTGGCACTTGAAAATTACGAGAAAATGAATCAAGATGGTGTTAAGTGTCATTTGTTAACAGGAGAAGAGGAGGTACTGATTGAAGGGGCTCATCATATTAGTTGTACGATTGAAAAGTTGGATTTAGAAAAAGAGTATCATGTCGCAGTCATTGATGAGGTTCAATTGATTCAAGATAGTATTAGGGGGGCATCTTGGACACGTGCTATTTTAGGGATTTTAAGTCCAGAAATTCATTTATGTGGCGCACTTAATGTGAAGTCATTATTAATCCAAATGATTACTGAATGTGGGGATGAATACGAGTGTATCGAGTATTTCCGTAATATTCCCTTACAGTTTGAGTCTACTGCTTATCAATTAAATAAACCGATTAAAGGGGATGCTCTGATTGCATTTTCTAAAAAGAAAGTGTTAGAACTATCCAGATATTATCAAGATCGAGGGTTTAAGACGAGTATTATTTATGGAGATTTACCACCAGAAGTACGTCGGATTCAATATCAATCCTTTAGTGAGGGACAAAGCGAGTTACTCATTTCAACTGATGCCATTGGGATGGGAGTTAATTTACCAATTCGAAGAATTGTATTTGTTAGTACTAAAAAGTTTGATGGGGAAGTCGTTCGTGAATTGACGTCACAAGAGGTAAAACAAATTGCTGGGCGAGCAGGACGCAAAGGGATTTATGAAATCGGCTATGTCACAGGCTTAGATGAGCATTTGGCATTTGTAAAAGAAAAGCTAGAATGTAAAGATGAAGTCATTCAGCAGGCTATTATTGGTCCACATGAATCGATGCTTGAAATTAAAGGGATTCCTTTGATTGAGAAACTAATGATTTGGGAAAATCATTATCAAGATATTCACCATTATAAAAAGATGGATATCGAGCGGTATTTGTTTGTATTGACTCAAATTAAACACTATAAGCTCTCGCAATGGGTACAATGGAAAATTATGAAACTACCTGTAAATTTCATGCAAATGGATTTATTGAATTTATTATTACTCTATATCGAGGAACATTTTATCAATGGAAATAGTGAATTAACGAAACCTCGTCTACATGCTGAAGATCTTGAAATACTTGAAATTCACTATCAAGAAGTTAATTTATATTACTCTTTTTCAAAAGTGTTCCATCTCGAATTTGATATAAATTGGGTTTATCGTGAACGCTCTAAGGTTAGTAAAAAATTGAATTATTTATTACTGCGACTCTAAATGAAAGTTTTTAAATATAATGCAGTAAATATGTTTCTGTATATCCAAAATAAAAAAAGCAACTTTTTAAAAGTTGCTTTTTTTAACTTATTAGGGATTTGATGAATAAGCTGATATTAATAAATTAATGGTTAATTTTTTTTCATTAGTATCATCCAAATAATAGCTGGATTACTTATTCAACTGAATATAATTTTAATTAATTTGGAATAATTTTTTCTGCTTTTTTCTCGATGATTGGTAAGAAGTATTGGATACATGGTCCAATTAAAAGTGTTGTGATAATTGTTCCAAGTCCTAAAACTCCTCCTAAAGAGAAACCAACTACAATGAAGATAACGTCCATTGTGATACGAACCCATTTGTATTGCCAGCTTGTTTTATCAACAATAATTAATGGTAATTGGTCAGTTGGAGCAACACTTAATTCAGCTGATTTTAAAATTGAGAATCCAATTGCGATAACAACACAGCTAATAGCTACAATTAATAAACGAACAATTAATGGTAAAGCATCAATACCTACGTTATTTAATAAGTTATTAATTAAATCTAAGAATGGTCCTGCTGTAATAACAGCTAAGAATGTTCCTAAACGGATGTATTCACGAGTGAAGATTAACATACCAATAAATACAATTCCCATAACTAAAATATTAGCTTGGCCAACAGTAATGTGTAATAAATTTGCTAAACCTTGCATAAAGATTGTAAAAGAATCAACCCCAGTATTTGATTTAATAAAGAATGCTACCCCCAACTGGATAATGAAACATCCTACTAAAAAGAACATGATTCGAACGATATAGTTTTTAATATTAAATTTACTCATTATAATCCTCCTATGAGACTGTAAAATAAATAGCCCTTACATTTGAAACTGTATACATAATATAAAAAATATGATAAAAAGTCAACTACTATATGTTATTTTGTCGTATTTATTTTTTTATATTCCATTAAAAGTCAGTTAAACTACTAAATGGAAAAAGCATATAATATAATTAGAATGAAATATTAGGGATTTATTGTATGATAATGATTATTTTATCTAAGAAAAATCAATAATAGTAGGTGAAATACATAGAGAGATCACAAGAAGTCGAAGTGGGGAGGAGGTGTCTGATGTTAATAACACAAGGTAGATATTCATCTTATTTAGATGAATATAATAAAATTACAATACTTGTTCCAAAAAGTTATTATAATGGAGAAATTGCTCCATTTAAGCTTATCAATATGACGACATCAGAGGCTTATGAGTTAAAGGTAGAAGAGAAGTTTGATTTTGGTAACGAGTTAAAATATAGCTTATCTATCCAAGGATTTGTCACAGTAGGAACTGAATATCAAGTCATGGATTGTTATAAAAATACAAGCTATTTATTTTTAGGTTATATTGCGAGAACTGAAGAATTTGATAAACGGTTTTATTATAATGGTGATGATTTGGGGCCAAGTTACAGTAAGAACATGACAAGATTTAAACTATGGGCACCAACTGCTACACAAGTTCAATTAATTTTATATGAAAATGATGTAACCCATTTTAGACGTATGAAGCGACTATCTAAGGGAATATGGGAACTGACTATTTATCAAGATTTAGAAGGGTGTCGTTATCGATATGAGATTGTTAATAATTTAGTACGCCAAGAAACGATTGATCCTTATGCTATAGCTTCTACTGTAAATGCAGAATATAGTGTCGTTGTGGATCCGTTGAAATGTGTTAAAGTTAAACATGAGTTGAGACCTAAACTAAATAAGCCGACTGACGCCATTATTTACGAATTAAGTATTCGAGATTTTACGATTCATCCATCTTCACGAGTTAAAAATCGTGGGAAATTTTTAGGGATAACAGAAGAGATAATAGATGAAAAAACAGGATATCACTATGGTTTGTCTTATTTAAAGGAATTAGGTGTGACACATATTCAATTACTGCCTATTTTCGATTTTGCTGGTGTCGATGAAAACTTTCCAGAGCAATCTTATAACTGGGGATATAACCCAGTCCAGTATAATGTTCCAGAAGGAAGCTATGCTTTAAATCCGAAAGATCCTTATTCACGTATTAATGAATTAAGAACGATGGTTAACATCCTACATGAGCATGGGTTTGGTGTGATTATGGATGTGGTTTATAATCATGTTTATGAACGACGGACCTTCCCGTTTGATGCAATGGTTCCAACTTATTTTTATCGTTATGATTATCAAGGAATGCCATCAGATGGAACAGGGTGTGGTAATGATTTGGCAACAGAACGACTCATGGTTCGTAAATATATTTTAGATTCAGTTAAGTTCTGGGTAGAAGAGTATGGAATCGATGGATTTCGCTTTGATTTGATGGGAATTATTGACGTTGATACGATGAATGAAATTCGTCAACTTTGTGAGGAACTTTATCCAAGTATTCTTCTTTATGGTGAGGGGTGGGATATGAATACCCCATTACCACAAGCTCAAAAGGCTGCTAAGTTTAATGCTTTTAAGCTACCACGAATTGGCCATTTTAATGATGCGTTCCGGGATAATATTAAAGGACATACCTTTAATCATCAGGATCGAGGATTAGCGCTTGGAAATTTCGGATATGCGAATGCTGGAAAACAGTTGCTAGCAGGTAGTTCAGGTTTGATCGAAGGCGAAACATATATGTTTTATGATCCTTCTCAAAGTATTAATTATGTCGAGTGTCATGATAATCATACATTATGGGATCGGATGAAATTATCGAATAGTGATGAAAATGATGAAACGCGTGAAAAACGTCAAATCTTAGCGGCAGCGATGGTGATTTTCGCTCAAGGAATTCCGTTTATTCATTGTGGACAGGAATTTTTTAGAAGTAAGAATGGAATTGAAAATAGCTATAATGTCTCAGATGAAATTAATGCTATTCATTGGGATGAAGTTTATGAACATGAAAAGAGTATTAATTTGATTAAAGGCTACATCAAAATCCGTAAAGCTCACGGTGCTTTTCGTTTTTCAAATGCAATTCTTGTAAAAAAACATCTACGCATTTTTCAACATCATCATTCTGTGATAGAATATACATTGAAAAATGTTAAAGACTATGGGTGTTGGGACGAAATCCATATTTTCTTTAATACACAAAATCGTGAAGTAAATATTCCAATCGTCACAAATGATTTTATATTGATTGCTGATGAGCATCAAAGTGGAACGGAAGGTATTAAATCGATTGAAGGTGAATTGAAAATGGCACCGCTCAGTACGATAATTCTAGTGAAATGATTTGATCTTTGAATCAGTCGTCTCTTTCATTTGGTGATGAATGAACGCAAAAAAGATAAAAGTAGATAGTGAAAACTCCTTAGCACTGCTAAGGAGTTTTTGTTGAGAAATGGAGTGCACATCATGACAGAAGTAGTGAATATTAAAGTAGAAGGCGTTGTTGATGAATTAATTCTCAATTCAATGCAAGTTTTAAACCAAGCATTCTATCAAGCTTCTGCAATCAACCAAGCAGAGGAGTATGCATTAGTGTTTGAATTTCAAGAAGAGGTTGATGGTGACTATCTTGTGGTGACGGGAACCTTGAAAGATGATACGCAGACGATTAAGCGACAATTTGAAGTGAATGAATCAAAGACACGTAAATATGCTTATTTAGCTGTTTATTTATTGTTATTACAACGTGAAACTGGACGTGTTCAATCATGGGGATTATTAAATGGGATGCGCCCAACAAAACTGGTTCATGGAATGAAAAAGCGTGGATTTACCGACCAAGAAATTAAAGATTATATGCAGGAAGAATATTTAGTTTCAGATGAGAAAATTAATTTATTGCTAGAGGTTGCCAATCATCAATTAAAAGTGATTCCTGACCTACATACGATTCAAAATGAAGTGAGTATTTATATTGGGATTCCATTTTGTCCAACACGTTGTGCATACTGTACATTCCCAGCTTATGCTCATGGACCATTCAAAAAGTGGGTAGATCCATTTTTAGAAGCATTACTTGAAGAAATTAAAATCGTGGGTGCTTTTATTAAAGAACGTCAATTATCTGTCACTTCAATTTATTTTGGAGGAGGAACAGCAACGACGTTAACCGCAGAGCAGTTTGAAAAGTTATTAATTACAGTTTATGAAAACATTGCAAATTCACAAGAGGTTCGTGAAATTACAGTAGAAGCGGGGCGTCCAGATACGATTACACCTGAGAAATTAGAGTTGTTAAAGCGATATAATATTCATCGTATTAGTATTAATCCGCAATCATTCCAACAAAAAACATTAGATGAAATTGGTCGTCACCATACAGTAGAAGATGTCATTAAAAAATATTACATGGCTAAAGAACATGGATTTGATAATATTAATATGGATTTAATTGTTGGACTACCAAATGAAGGAAAAGAGGATTTAGCTTATAGTTTAGAGCAGATTGAAAAGCTACAACCTGAATCATTGACTGTTCATATGTTAGCCTTTAAACGAAGCTCGAAAATTACTCAAAATCGTGGATTGTATACAACGGCCTCAAAAGAGGAATTACAAGAAATGGGGCAAATGACATATGATTTTGCTGCTGCTCATGATTATATCCCTTATTATTTATATCGACAAAAAAATATTTCAGGTAATATGGAGAATATCGGTTATTCAAAGGTGGGACAGGAAAGTATTTATAATATTTTAATCATGGAAGAAGCTCAAAATATTTTAGGACTTGGGGTCGGGGCTTCAAGTAAATATTTAATTGGAACATCGGTTCATAATCCAAAAGATTTAAAAACATATATTGATTCATATGAGACTTATGCACAAAAGAAAGTAGAAACACTCATTGAAAGTTTAGAAATAGGTGATACACATGCAAATTAAAGATTTAAAGGTTAAAGAAGTTTCAACGTTAACAGTTATGATTAAATCAGTCAATGTCGGGCGTACAACAGCTCAAAAGCCTTATTTAAAGTTTGAGTTTGTCGATCAAAGTGGTTCTATTTTCGCCAATAAATGGAGTTTAAAACCTGAAGAGTTAAATGCCTTTGAAGCAGGGCAAGTTGTAACTGTTAAAGGACTAGTACAGCTTTATAATGCTCAGAAGCAAATTAATATTGAGTCTGTCTCATTGGTTGAAGGAGAGGTTGATTATTCTCAGTATGTAGAGTCTTCAAAATTTACAGTAGAGAATTTGAAGTCAGATATTACAGGATTTTTAGATGAAATGAAACCTGGCTATTATAAAGATATTCTTAATTATTTTTTAATAAAATATGAGCAAGAGTTTTATCTTCATCCCGCTGCAAGTCGTATGCATCATGCTTTTATGTCAGGACTAGCCCAACATGTTTATGAAATGTTAAAAATGGGGGCAGCTTATTGTGATTTATATCCATTAGTTAATCGAGACCTTTTATATGCAGGGGTTATATTACACGATCTTGGAAAATTATTCGAGATGAGCTATGAGCAATGTATTAAAACTGAGTATACACTTGAAGGATTAATGATTGGGCATATTAATATGATGGTATCGATGATTGATGAGGCGTCAAAAGAATTAGGATATGATGGAGAAGAAGTGTTATTCTTAAAACATATGGTAATTGCTCATCATGGAAAATTAGAATGGGGTTCACCAAAAGAGCCAATGATTATCGAAGCTGAACTGTTACATTATCTAGATGTTGTTTCAGCCAAAATGACAGCCATTGAGGTTGCCCTTAGACATTGTGAAGAAGGGCAAATGAGTGACCGTATTCCAATGCTTGATAATCGTCGTTTTTATCATCATAAATAAAAAGAGTTAACGGCTCAACTGAGTCGTTAACTCTTTTTATTATTTTGCAGCTTCTTCTTGAGCAGCTGATTCTTCGATGTTTGCTACGATTGTTTCATAGCGTTTTTGTAAAAATTCATCTGTAAATTTGAAATTAGCTTCTGAACGGAATTTAATTAATAGTGTTTCTAAACGTAATTGAGTATACTCTTGTTTCTTAGCAGTTTGTTCTAACTCTTCCTTCATGTCTTCAAATGATGCTTTTTCATTTTCAGCATATTTATAGATAACGTGGTAACCAAATTGTGTTTTTACAGGTTCCGTAGAGTAGTGTCCGACTTCTAAGGCGTAAGCTGCATTTTCAAACTCAGCAACCATTTCTCCTTGACCGAATGTTCCTAAATCTCCACCATTTTCTTTTGTTCCATCTGTTCCATATTCACCTGCTAATTCCTTGAATGTTGCTTCTTTATCTTCTGCAGCATCTAATTTAGCAATGATTTCTTTTGCTGTTTCTTCATCAGCAACTAAAATGTGGCGAGCGCTAATTTCAGGTAATGTTTCATCATATAATTTTTGTAACATTTCATCTGTGATAGGATATGCTTCAGCTAAAGCTGCATCTTGTAATTGTGCTAATTTGAAGTAATTATAAATTTCTTCATCTGTTTTTAATCCAGCAGATGCCATGGCTTGATAATAGTTAGTTCCGTAAGCAACTTTGAATTGATCAATTAATTCTTTAACTTCTTTTTTATCAACTGGATATTTTTTCTCTAAAATTTGCTCATCAACTAATGAAATTCCATCTGATAATCCATATGCAGGAACTAATTCATCATATAATTGTTCAACTGTATATTCATGGTCAGTTATTTTAGCGATGATTGAAGAATTTGTTTCTTTTGATTCTTCGTATGTTGTTGAGATTTCCTTATATTGTGTTTCTAAGAAATCATTTGTTAAAACAAATCCATCAGCTTCACGTTCAGTTGCTAGTGTAGCCACAATGAATTCATCTGTTAATTTATTTTGAATTAATGTTTCTGTTAATTCATCTTTTACTGCTTCAAGTGTTGGGATGTCCTTTGCTTCCTCACTGTTAGTTGACTCTGATTCTTCAGTTGATTCTGCTTCTTCATCTTTTTTGTATTTTTCATCATAAGCTGTTTGGATTTCTTCATCAGTTACTGTAACAGCAGCGCGTGCAGCTGCTTCACGATATAAGTTTAATTCTAAATATTGACGTAATGCCTCTTCATTTTTGAATCCTTGAGCTAATAAGAAATCTTCAAATTCAGGATACATTTGTTTATACATATCGATCGCGCTATCTACTTTAGCTGTATCGATTTCATATTTTGTTGATAAGACGTCATAGTCTACTAAATCTAATAATGCAGATAACCCGGCATCGGTAACCATTTCATCAAATACTTGTTGTTTAGTTATGTTGGCCACATCAGATGTAATAAAATTGTCGTTTCCATTTGGTAATTTCATACCGATTTCATCTTTATTTGAACAGGCACCAAGTAGTAGTGTTGTAGCAAGTGCAGCTGTTGCTAGGAAGTACTTTTTCATCACTTTCACATCCTCTTTTTTGTTTGATTTAACGTTTTTAATCATATCATTTTTCAAATTTTGTAACAACATATTTTTGGTAGGTTTTTGTGGAATTTAAGTAAAAACATAAACCAAATCGTGAAAAACTCATAGGATATATTAGCTCAGGAAACTGTGTGGAAAGGCTGGAAAGGAGTTGAGATTATGTTCGGAAATAATTGTGCATTTATCTTAGTCTTATTTATCTTATTAGTCATTATCGGATGCTGCTGGGGATGCGGATCTAGTGCATGGTAGGAAATGAATTGATTGGATATAGAAGAAAAATCTTATGCTCTGAAAAGAGCCTAAATAATAGTTAGTTAAGGAGCGAATTATTATGTGTGGAAATAATTGTGCATTTATCTTAGTATTATTCATTTTATTAGTAATCATCAGCTGCTGCTGTGGTGGATTTGGTTTCTAAAAATAACTTGAGTGATACGAGGAATCTTAGGTAATTGAACTCATGAGTGAATGTTTCAAAATATATTGCTCAAAATATGCTCGATTAAAAAGGACCGTTAGGTCCTTTTTTGTGATTTAAGTCTAAATTTATAAGAATAGACATATATTTAAAAGGATGTGAAGAGATTAGAGTGGCGAAAAAGATCTTTTATTGTCTTTTATGTCAATATTTAATCAGACGAATAAATCAAATAAAAATGTCAATAAAATGAGAATAAAAGATGAAAATATACATATTATTCCATGGTTAGCTCGCATATAATCTCTTTGACTTTAATAATTAAGGGGGAGGTCACGATGAGACATTCAAGCTTAACTCCAAAGAATTTTGAGAAGTTATTGTTGTTTATTGAGAATCATTCAGATAAGACGGATGGATTAATGCCTATTTTACATGAAGCCCAAGATATTTTTGGTTATATTCCATTAGAAGTTCAAAAGTTTATTTCTGATAAAACAGGAGTTTCAGTTGCACGCATTCATGGTGTCGTTACATTTTATTCTCAGTTTTCTACAGAACCAAAAGGAGAACATGTTGTTGGAGTGTGCTTAGGAACAGCGTGCTATGTTAAAGGAGCACAAGCGATTTTACAGAAACTTAAAGAAGAGTTAGGAATTGAACCCGATCAAACTACATCAGATGGAAAATACTCATTAGTTGCGACCCGTTGTATTGGAGCGTGTGGATTAGCACCAGTCATTACAATTGATGACGATGTGTATGGGAAAGTCGATCCTACACAAGTATCATCAATTTTAAATAAGTACAATTAGTATATCTATATGTGTAAGCGTTATTTAATTGATAGTGATTATCAACTTTCCTGATTGAGATAGAGGGGGACGTTGAAGATATCAACGATTATTCATTTTTTAGAATCAGAATGTTTTATAGTACGATCTGCTGATTAATTAGAATATGCATGGAAAGTGCGTTTGCCTGTGATTTGATGAGCGATGTGTTAGCTTCTGTTAACTAAGAAGTGGTGTCGAATACACGATTATCACATATTAAATCGTTACGAACCACAGAAATATTAGATATTAATTATTTACTTTTGGTGAGCGGGAAACGACCAAGTCCAATCATGTTAGAGTTAGCCGAAAAAATAATATGACGTTGCTAGAGACTTAATACATGATGCATCAAGTATTTGAGCCATTGCACGGTCTTAAATCATGGAGAAAGAGATGATGAGTTTGTGAAGTTTGATGAAATCTTATATGACTCACGATTTCGAGTGCTAAGTAAGGGAGTTGATTTACATTCGGTAACGGTATCCGGGTTATATGTGGGGGATTTATTGAGCTTTGTCATGGCTAAAGCGAAACCAGGCCAAATATGGCTAACGATTCAAGCCCATCCTAATGTGATTGCTGTTGCTTCTTTAATTAATTTGAGTGCTGTCATTGTCGTTGAAGGGGTAGACATTCCACAGGAAACAATCGATGTGGCAAATGAAAGAGGAGTTATTTTAATTTCATCCATTCTAGATGCGGTTGACCTCGTCAAGTTAATCGAGGTATGAGCATTTATTAT
>OOCW01001571.1_pt1 | contig 15624 bp, 14 predicted proteins | sample 1671201 | NCBI WGS metagenome assembly OOCW01 (sample SAMN06348132, study PRJEB24527) | human gut metagenome | biome: human gut; feature: ankylosing spondylitis patient; material: feces | host: Homo sapiens | place: China | collected 2015-10
AACTGTTTCTTAGCGAAAAAAAATCCTCTTTGAGACTTTGTCCCTAAGTATATGTTCAATATTCCAAACAGTACTATTAATATCATAGATACTAAAAGCTTATAATCAATTTCTCTTCTTAGTTTACTATCTAGTTTTAGTCTACTAAGCATTATAGTACCTCCATAAATTTTATTTATTTAACATAACTATTTATATAATACTTTATTTTTACCTATTTTCAATTACAAAATTCTGAACTTTTTAAAAGACTAATAAAAAGCTATCTCAAAAAATTTGAAATAGCTTATATTTTAAATTATCTAGCTTTACCTTTTATATTTTTTATTGGTATATTTGCTACTAAAGATGGTGATTCCCCTTCTATTGGATTTGACTTTGTAACAGTTATGTCAACATCCTCATTTTCAATCTCTACATATTTAGAAAGCACATCTAATATTTCAAGTCTTATTTTATCTAAAACTTCATCTGATAGTTCCCCTCTATCATGGATTAAAATAACCTTTAATCTATCCTTAGCAACTTGTTTCGGCGTAGGTCTACTAGAAAAAACATTTAAAAAACTCATTTTCTCTCACCTACCCTCTTCTAAACAACTTTAATATAGAACTAAATATTCCTTGATGTTCTGTGTTTAAATCCATTATTGGAACATCTTCTCCTATTATTCTTCTACCTATATTTCTAAATGCTTGTCCTGCACTTGCTTTTTCATCTAGTACTATAGGCTCTCCTTTATTAGTAGAAACTGTTATATTTCTATCATCCGGCACAACCCCTAAAAGTTTTACAGAAAGAGTTTCTATAATATCTGAAATGTCTAGCATATCACCTTTTTTAGTCATTTCATAATTTAATCTATTAACAATTACTTCATGTTGTTCTAATCCCTTAGCATCTAGCTTTCCGATTACTCTATCAGCATCTCTCACTGATGTAATTTCAGGATTAACCACTACTATAGCTCTATCAGCTCCAATAACAGCATTTTCAAAACCTTGCTCTATTCCTGCTGGTGAATCAATAATAACATAATCAAATTCTTCCTTTAATTCATTTACTATAGATAACATATCTTCTGATTTTATATCATCTTTATCCTTAGTTTGAGCAGTTGGAAGTAAGAATAAACTTGGATATCTTTTATCCTTAATAAGTGCCTGCTTCAATCTACATCTATTCTCAATAACATCCATTATTGTATAAACTATTCTGTTTTCTAATCCCATTAAAACATCAAGATTTCTTAAACCAGTATCTCCATCCACAACAACTACTTTTTTACCTATAGCAGCAAGTGCTGTTCCTATGTTAGCCGTTGTTGTAGTCTTTCCTACGCCACCTTTTCCAGATGTGATTACTATAGAAACTCCCATTTATATCCCTCCAAAATTAATAAATATACTTATTTGGTAAATATGGCTCAACAATTATTATTTCATCCTTCACCCTAGCCACTTCAGGATAAGAAGGCTTAATTCCATCATCAGGAGCTATTGTAATTAAATCAGCAATTTGTAATAACTCTGGCTGCAATATAAAAGCAGCTATTATTGCCTTTCTATTACCTCCAACACCTGCCCTGACATGTCCTCTTATGCTTCCAAGCACTATAATATTTCCACCAGCGGATACTTCTGCACCACTATTAATATCGCCAATAATAACTATATTACCTTTACTATTAATACACTGGCCTCCTCTTATGGTTCTTTTTATAAATTTGGTTCTCCCCTCATATATTCCTGTGAAAAGTGTATTTTCTTCAATTTTTCTTTTGTTTGTATCATCAAATATACAATCCCTTATATGTATTTCTTCAAATAGCTTATCTTTTAACTTAGCTATTTCACTATCTGATACATTCTTTAGGTTTGCTATAATCTTTATTATGGAATTTTTATAAAACCCTTTCCCTATAGATAATACGTTTATAATTTCTGATATAACTTCATCAAAATTTATAAACTTATCTATATCAACTATAACACTTATTCCTTCTTTATCACCTTTTATTTCAATTCTATTTTCCTTCATTGGTTACCCTCCACCAATTTCATACACTTTTTATTATAATTATACCATATGTCAACACTTAATAACATAATAACCTATATATTTATAATTAGCCCTAACTTTAACATAGTTTTTACTTTATCTTTACTCTATTTCTTATTATCAACTATTTTTTCAAAAAAATAATAGAGTTATCAAAAATTTGATAACTCTATATAAATTATTGTTCATTTTCAGTTGCATTGCTTTCCTCAGGATTGTTGTTTTCTCCTGCTGATTGAGTATTGCTACTTTCTTCTGCATTTTCCTTATTATCATCTAGCCCATTGGCTACATATTTTTGATAGCTTCCTGAACTTTTAGTATAAGCTGAATAATTAGTTTCTAATAATTCCTTAAAGAATGCTTCATATATGGCTAAATGAATACTTGCCCCTTCACTACCTTTATTACCATCATATAAAGTTGAGAAAATGGCAATTTGCGGATTATCCATTGGTGCAAAACTAATATAGTTACCATATGGTCTTCTTCCTATGACTGTATAGTTTTCTTCACTACCAAAATCCGCTGTACCTGTCTTACCACATACTGCAATTGGGAATGAATTAAAGCTATTATATGCTGTACCATTACCGCTATAAGTGTTAACCATCCTCATACCTTCTTTTACAGCTTGTAAATATTCACTCGGTATGTTTAATGTATCAACTACTTCTGGTTCAAATTCTTCAATTACTTCTCCATTTGGTGAAGTAATTTTATCCACAAGCATTACCTTATATCTTGTTCCACCACTTGCTAAAGTAGCAACATAATTTGCCAATTGTAATGGCGTAAAGGCATTCATACTTTGACCTATAGCATCTTTAACTATTTCTGCATAAGTATCTATTTGAGTACTCATGTCACTTATAGTATATTGTGCTATAGCATTTGCTATTATATCTGCTTGTTCATCAATACTAGTTTTGCTACTTCTACTACTGTTATAACTTTCTAAAGATGCTTTATATTCATCTGAAAGTTCCATTATAGATTTTATATAGCTTATTAATTGGCTAGCAAATTCATCAGCGCTTGTAAGTTGTGCATCTGTCCCTACTAGTTCTAAAGCCTTATTGATTTGTTCTTTTAAATTTGATTTTGCAGTAGCTAAAGCTTCGCTATCAGTATCATTTTTTGAAATATTTAATGGTGCATAATAAAACATTCCATTATAATTTCCAGCTTTCAGGCTATCTACTAATGTATACATAGGTGTATCAAGTATTCTATTTTTCCATGATTTAAAATTATATGTCTGACCGAAGTTTTCTTCTATTTCTATTCCTGTAGATGCATTTCCACCCTCAGTAACTCCAAGTCCAAATTTATATGCATAATGAGCAATACTATCTAATGCTGCTACTCTAGTTTCTTCATCAGAAGAATTTCCTCCATTTTTAAGATATAATTCATACCCCACATTATGGAAGAAGAAGTTTGATGAATGCATTAAGGCTTCTCTTACTGAAATAATACCATTACCTGTCTTCTGGAAGTTGTATTGAGTAAGGTTTCCAACTTGCCATACTCCTGTATCATTTACCGTTGAACCAGTAGTTATTACTCCCTCCATTAACCCAGCAATAGCTGTTAAAGGCTTGAATACAGATCCTGGAGGAAGAAGGGCTTGTGTTGAGTAATTAAACATTGCCTTTGGATATAAGTCATATGTGTCTTCCCTTGTTCCATCTTCATTTAAAGGGAATAGTTCATCAATTGTTGATGTTGCTCCAGTTTTCGCTATATGCTGTGCAGCAAATGCTTCGTAATCTGGTGAAAAGTATTGTGCATATAATTCATCACTTAATTGTCCTGTTGCAAAATCATTAGGATCGTATGTTGGATAGCTTGCCATAGCAAGTACTCTTCCTGTGCCAACTTCAATGGCCACCACTGAACCTCTAGTAGCATTAGACCTACCATTACCATAATCTTTATTAGTTACAGTGGCATCAACACGAGCTAAGGTATCTTTCAGTGCCTGTTCAGCAGCATATTGTACATCCTTATCAATGGTAAGGTGAATATTGTTTCCTGCATAAGATTCAAGCTTAAATAGTTCTTCTGTAGTTCTACCTTTTGAATTAACTTTTACAGTAGTTCCTCCATCTTTTCCTTTAAGCTGTTCTTCAAAAGCAGCTTCAATTCCAGCTGCTCCCACTAAATCTGTGGATACATCATATCCCTTAAGTTCATATATTTCTTCTTCAGTACTTGTTATTGAAGAAACATAACCAAGTATCGATGAAGCTAATGATCCATATGGATAATATCTAACTGGTTCTAAGTCAACATCTATTCCTGGAAGCTCATTTAACATTTGATAGAATATAAAAGCAGTATCCTTGGTAATATCATTTGCTATTGTAACTGATTTATATCCTTGATAACTTTGAAGATTTATGGCATCTTTAACTACCATGTATTTTCTTATATCTTCTAATGAGTATTTCTCTAATAAATCTTTTGTGATGGTCTTTCCATCAACATCTTTATATTTAGCCACAATGGCATTATATTCTTCTTTGGTGTAATCTTCTGGCAGAAGCATCTTATACATTCCGTATAACTCTACTAAATAATAAAAAGTATCTTCTGGTGTTATTTCTAATAATTTTGCATTTATATTAGCAAGTTGTTCATCAGTAAAATCACCCTCATGATCCTTATACAACTCTTCTATTACTTCATCTTTTAAACCTCTATCACTTTTAAATAAAAGTTCTGTAGCTTCTTTTATATCACTATCATCACTTTTGAATGCAAAATAAAATTGTCCATCTGAATTAACCTTTAAAAGCAAGTTATCTTCAAAATTTTCTCCATTTTCACTAAGCACTTTAAAAACTTTATTTAAGGTACTAAATATTGCATTAGCAGATTCAGTAGTTTGCATATAAGTAAGTACATAAGTCTGCTCACTAGTAGCTAAAATATTTCCTTCACTATCATATATTAGTCCCCTTGGAGCACTTTCTGATATAAACTTTGTAGAACTTGTATCTGCCTTTTCTTTGTAATCATCGTATTTATATACTTGAAGATATAAAAGCTTACAGAATATTGTTCCAAATATCACTGCCATAATTATATATAACACTGCATATCTTGATATGGTCTTTTTCTTTTTTGGTTTATTTACTATCATTTAAACCTCCATCTATCATTATCCATATATTTATCACAAGTAGCTAAAACTATATTATATACAATTATCATAATAATAGAGTTGTAAAATGCTGTTAAAATAGCCGCACTATAATTTACACTTTGATTAAATAACCTTAACATTATAGCTACAAAAACACCCTTTATTATGGATAATATGAATGTAGATAAAACTGGAACTATTTTGTTTTCCTTTAAAATATTTTCTCCTATTTTTGCCGCTAAAAAGCATAATAATAGATTACTTAAAGAATTAATGCCAAATCCTTTGACAAAATATATATCCTGAAGTATTCCACTAATTACCCCCATAAAAATCGCTTCATTTTTTCCATATATTATTGAATAAGCTATTGCAAAAATAAACAAAAGGCTTGGATAGCTATCCATTATTGAATAGTCAGGTAATAATGAGTTATCTAAGACTAAAAGGAAAATTGAAATAAGTATTACAACTATCTTCTTCATATATTTTCCTCCTAATCATATTCAATTTCATCAATATTGCTATTAGGAATTACTACAAATAACTCTTCTAATTCATTAAATTTAACAAAAGGTTCAACTACTGCACTTTTCATAACTTTAACATTATCTTCTTGCACTGATACTACAGTACCTACTGGTATCTCTTTTGGATAAATCTTACCAAGCCCTGATGTTATAAAAATATCTCCCTCTTTAACATCTGAGTCTATTGGAAGATTATACACTACAGTCATATTTTTGTCTTTCTTATCACTTAATCCTTGAAGCATTCCAGTAGCTTCTCTTGTCTGCTGATCCATTACAGCAACAGCAATATTTTCATTTAGGATACTTTGAACTATAGCAAAGTTACTAGATACTTTTGTTACTTTTCCTACTAAGCCCTTAGAACTTACCACTACCATATTTTTAGCAATTCCATCATTACTGCCCTTATCTATTATATATCCATCTGATAAAGAACTTCCGCTATATCCAATTATATTTACCCCTACATAATTATAATTGCTCCTAGATTCAGTAAAATTTAAAGCTTCTCTTAAACGTTCCACTTCATCTTTTAATGATTCATATTCAATTAATTCATTTTCAAGTTCTGTATTCTTTTGTTTTAACTCTTCATTTTCTAATTTAACCTCAGAGAAATTTAAAAAGAAATCTACTGTTTCTTTCACTCTGCTATTTATATTATAAACTATTTTCTGTAAGGGACTAACTACTGTACTAACACTACTAGATATACCATTTGCATCACTTTGCAGGCTATATATAATCATGCCACAAAAGGCAACTGACAGTAAAACTATAGTTACTGCCAGTTTATTTTTAAAAGGTTTCATTATTGACCTCTTTGAGTTTTGCTTAATTCATCAAAATTTTCTAGTGCCTTACCAGCTCCTAAAACAACACAATCAAGTGGTGATTCAGCTATGTGTACTGGCATGTTAGTTTCAGCGTTAATTAATTGATCTAATCCCTTTAATAAAGCTCCACCGCCTGCTAACATTATTCCTTTTTCAATTATATCTGCTGCAAGTTCTGGTGGTGTCTTTTCTAATGTAGTTTTAATTGATTCTATGATTGCATATACTGGTTCTTTTAAAGCTTCTCTTACTTGTTCTTCAGTAATAGTAACTACCTTTGGAAGTCCAGTAATCATATCACGACCTTTAATTTCTAATGATTCATTTTCATCATCTATTTTATATGCTGAACCTAATTGCATTTTAATATCTTCAGCAGTTCTTTCACCTATCATTAAGTTAAATTCCTTCTTAACATAAGCAATGATTGATTGATCTAATTCATCACCTGCAACTCTTAATGATTTGCTTGTTACTATTCCACCTAAAGAAATAATTGCAACTTCTGTAGTACCTCCACCGATGTCTACTATCATGCTTCCTGTTGGTTCACCTACTGGTAACCCTGCACCTATAGCTGCAGCCATTGGTTCCTCCATTAATACAACTTCTCTTGCTCCAGCATTTCTAGTTGCTTCTTCAATAGCTCTTCTTTCAACTTCAGTTACACCTGATGGGTAGCAAACTATTATTCTTGGGCTTGTAAATGCACTTTTGCTTGCAACTTTATCAATAAGCTTCTTTATCATTGTTTGAGCAACATCAAAATCAGCTATAACTCCATCTTTTAAAGGTCTTATTGCTACGATATTTCCTGGTGTTCTACCTATCATAAGCTTAGCTTCTGTACCAACTGCTAATGGTCTTTTAGTGTTACTGTTAATAGCTACAACTGATGGTTCGCTTAATACTATCCCCTTACCTTTTACAAATACTAAGGTATTTGCTGTTCCTAAATCTATTCCCATATCTCTATTACTACTGAAAAATCCCATTTGAATTCCCCTTTCAATCTTCAATATTTAAATAATTCCTTTTTCTTTTAAACTAGTATAATTATTTCTACCAATAATAATATGATCTAAAAGATTAATTCCCATAATTTCTCCGCACTCTTTTATTCTAATACTAACATTAATATCTTCTTTGCTAGGCTCTGGATTACCAGATGGATGATTATGAGAAATAATTATGTTTGCACTACCAAATTTAACAGCTTCTCTAAAAATTTCTCTTGGATGAATCAAAGATGAATTTAAAGTTCCTGTAAAAACATCCTTAGTTCTTATAATATTATTTTTTGTATCCAATAATATTAACTTTAGTGTTTCCTGCTTTAAAACATTCATTTCATTCATAAGTAATTCTGCTATTTCACTTGGTCTTGTGACTTTAAATAAATCATTTTGAGCTCTTAAAGTCTTAAACCTTCTAAATAGTTCACTCAATGCCATCACTTGACATGCTTTAACATTCTTAATACCTTTGATTTTTTTTATTTCTTCATAGCTTGCATCCAATATTTTATCCAGTCCGCCTAAATTTGATATCAATCTAGTACTTAACTCAATAACATTTTCGCCTTTAGTTCCAGTTCTCAATAATATAGCTAAAAGCTCCTCGTTACCTAAGCTATCAGCGCCATATTTAAGTAACTTTTCCATAGGTCGCTGGCTTAATGGCAAGTCACTTATCTTTATATTACCCATAAAATCTCTCCTTAATTAGTTAAGTATTTATTTTATAGATAATTTCCCCCATCGCCATTATACAAACACTATTTAATTTCTTCTAAAATATTATTTAATAAATTTAATGGAAGTCCCACAACATTGTAATAACAACCATTAATTCTTTCAACAAAAACTCCACCAAATCCTTGGATTCCATATGCTCCCGCCTTATCAAGCGGTTCTTTTGTAGATATGTACTTCAATATTTCTTCATTAGTCAAATCCTTAAACTTGACTTCAGTAAAAATAGATTCCTTTTTTACTTTATTTGTTTTACTATTAATAACAACAAGTGCTGAATAAACCCTATGCACCTTTCCGCTTAATTCATTAAGCATATTATATGCCTCTTCTTCATCTTTTGGTTTTCCTAATATTTTATCGCCATTTACAACTATAGTATCAGCTGCAATGATGATACTATCTTCACTTACTCTTGATAATACGTCTAAAGCTTTTCCTTCAGCTATTTTAATTACGTATTCTTCTACATTGCCATTAAACTTAATTGCGTCTTCATCAAAGTTGCTTATTATAATGTCAAAATCGTCTACTATTCTCTTTAATAGTTCCTGTCTTCTTTCAGAAGCGGATGCCAAAATATATTTCATAACTTCACATCCTATATTTATTGATTATTTTTCCATATTTAAACTTATTTTAATCACTAAAGTAAAAATAAGTTTTTTTGCAAAATAAAAAAGAGTCCAACGCTTGTTATTACCCCTTAAATTTTCTTTTATATTTTATCACTTTATATGTGTTCAAACAAGCATTTTCCTCTTTATATAGAAATTTTTATAATATTGTAAGATTTATTTTTTTATAGTTTAAATTTTATTTTATATATCCTTAAAATTCAATAATATTGTATAAATATATTCCATTTCTGCAGATACATTTTCCTTACTTATTTCTGCTGCTAAATTTGAAATATGTTCTTTCAAATTATTTAATATATCTACTTTTTCTCCTGCAGATATCTTTTCTAATTCATTAGTCCAACCTTTAAAATCTTCTGTATTAATTGATTTTACATCATCACTAAAAGCTGTATCTAAAAGTCGTATATACCCATCACATATACTTGAAATCTGATATTCTACTTTATCATTATTATTAAAGGAAAATTTAATCTTAGCACATTCAATATTACTGTTTTTTAATTCACTTACTATTTGATCCACCTTATTGCTTTCATATACTCCTGATAATACTCTGAACTTATCTTGATCCTTATATATAAATGCACTATACTTTCCATTTATTGAACTTAATATTTGATTAGCATTATTCTCGTTGGAAAAATATCCACATTGAACAGTATAAAAAACAGAAGTATTACTAACAGCCTCATTACTCCCTTCTTCAGAATTAACAACTTCATTATTATTCGCTTCTATGGATGTTTTATTGCCTATATTTGCTGCTGGAAAAGCATTATTTTTAGTTAATACACTAAATGCCACATAAGCTAACGCAATACCACAAAGCCCTGCCCCTACAACAGTGCCTACTAATTTTAATATAAACATAATCAAGTTATTATTATTCTTATTTTTCTTATAGTTATACCTTGTATATCTCATTTTCTCATCCACCACCCTTTATATTTTTATACTTATATATATTCCTTTTTCCAGGTGGATATACTAACATCTTTTTAATTATGTCACACTTAGATAATTATGAGTGATAAATTATGAATGATGAATTGAGGAGGAAATTCCTTAGGGGAATTTCTAGAATATATTTTAAAAGAATTAAGAATGAAAAATTAAAAATGAAAAATTGAGGATGAAACTCCTTAGGGAATTTCTTAAACATATATTTAAAAAAATTTCGTAGAAATTCTATCCTTAATTCATCATTCATCATTCATAATTCATCATTAAAAAAATAGACCTTTCGGCCTATTTTTTTTATTTTACTGCTTTTAATATATTTAATAAGTATTCATAGCAATTTTTTACTGATGAAATACTCATATGTTCTTCTGGTGTATGAACATCATATAGGTTTGGTCCAAAGCTTATCATATCAAGGTTACCTAATTTTTCATTAAATAATCCACATTCAACTCCTGCATGGATAGCCACAATTTCAGCTTCCTTTCCATACATTTCTTTGTGTACAGATTGGCATATTTCTCTTATCTTTGAATCAGGATTATATTCCCATGCTGGATATCCTGAAGTACATTCTAATTCCCCACCTAAAAGATTAACTATAGTTTTACTTCTTAAAACTATTTCTTCTTTTAATGAAGGTACTGAACTTCTTACTGCTGAATCATACTCTACAAAACATTCAGTAGTTGTTAAAACACCTAAATTAGTTGAACTTTCTACTAATCCTTCTATTTCTGTACTCTTACTATTTATTCCTGATGGATAAAGATATAATAAATTAACAGCTTTTTCTGTGCTTTCCTTTGTAAATACTTTAGATACTGCTGCAACTTCTTGTACTTCTATATTTAATCCTGCATCTTGAGCCTTTAATTCATTCTTAACTAACTTAGCAAATTCTAAAACTAATTCCTTAGCTTTTACTAAATCACCATCAGCTACCATAATAACTGCTTCTGCTTCTCTTGGAATAGCATTATTCTTTGATCCACCATTCATTTCACATAAAGAGTATTGAACATTATTTAAAAGATGCTTTAGGATTCTTCCTAAAATTTTATTTGAATTTCCTCTTTCTTTAATGATATCCATTCCTGAGTGTCCACCCTTAAGTCCAGATATCTTTATCTGCATTGCTTTACCATTTGTTCTTTCTTCTCTTGTCACTGGAAGCTTTCCTTTAGTTCTTATTCCACCTGCACAGCTTACTAAAAGATATCCTTCTTCTTCATTATCTAGATTTATTAATATCTTTCCATTGATATGTTCTGGTGAAACAGCCATAGCTCCTGACATTCCCGTTTCTTCATCAGTAGTTATTAAAACTTCTAATGCTGGATGCATAACATCATCTGAAGCAAGTATTGCCATTGCATAAGCAACTGCTATACCATTATCAGCTCCTAGTGTTGTATCAGTAGCATATATGTAATCATCTACTATTCTTAATTTTAAAGGGTCTTTCTCAAAATCATGATTTGTTCCTTTATTTTTTTCGCATACCATGTCCATATGACCTTGTAATATTACCGTTGGAGCATTTTCATATCCCTTAGTAGCTGGTTTCTTTATTATTATATTTAAAGCTTCATCTTGAATACTTTCTAATCCTAAACTCTTCCCAAAATTTAAAAGATAATCACTTACACCCTTTTCATTTCCTGATCCTCTTGGAATTTGTGATATTTCTTCAAAATATTTAAAAACTAATTTAGGTTGTAAATTGTCTAACACTGCCATAATTTTTCTTCCTTTCTGCTAAATTATACTAGAATTAAAATATATATCTAAGTATATCATATTATTAATGATACTTAAATTTATTATATCTAATTTAGTGTTCTATTATTTTTGGAGGTATTATAATGCAAAAAACAAAAATGATTTTTACCATTGGTCCATCTAGCGAAAAAGAATCTACCTTGCGAGAGTTAATAAAAATAGGAATGAATGTTGCACGACTTAACTTTTCACATGGAAATCAGGAAACACACTTGAAAAAAATTCAGCTTATCAAAAAACTTAGAGCTGAAATGTATACACCTACTGCCATTATGATTGATATAAAAGGCCCTAAAATTAGAACTCATAGATTTATTAATGATGAAACTCCATTAAAAGAAGGACAAACCTTTTCCTTTAACTGTGGAAAAGAAATTTTCGGCAATAACTCTGAATGTTCCATCTCTTATGCTACCCTCTATGAAGATGTTCGCCCTGGTGGATTAATACTTGTAGATGATGGTCTCATAAAATTTAGAATTAATAAAATTGTAGGCAAAAAAATTGTTTGTACTGTTCTAAATGACGGTGTCATTAAAAACTATAAAGGCGTGAATGTTCCAAATATAAAGATTAACCTTCCCTCTATCACTGAAAAAGATAAAAGTGATTTAGCTTTTGCTTGCAAAATGGATGTAGATTTTGTAGCTGCATCATTTATCAGAAAAGCTTCTGATATTTTAGAAGTACGGCAGATTTTAAAAGAACATGGTGGTAATAAAATTCAAGTAATAGCTAAAATTGAAAATCAAGAAGGCGTCGATAATATTGATTCAATCATTGAAGTTTCCGATGGAATAATGATTGCTCGTGGAGATATGGGCGTAGAAATTCCCATAGAGCATGTACCAATAATTCAAAAGATGATTATTAAGAAATGTAATAAAGCTGGTAAAATAGTAATAACAGCTACTCAAATGCTTGATTCAATGATAAGAAATTCAATTCCAACTAGAGCTGAAGCCAGTGATATCTGCAATGCAATCTTCGATGGCACTGATGCTATAATGCTCAGTGGTGAAAGTGCCAGTGGCTTATATCCTTTAGAAGCTGCTCGCACTATGTCTACTATTGCTCAAGAAGCTGAAGCAAATATTGATTATATGTATTTAAATCAACAACTAAAAGAACCTGCCATGAATGATTTTGCTGAAGCTATAAGCTACTCCGCCTGTAGGACATCTAATGTTCTTAATGCCAATGCCATAGTGGCTGCTACAACAACTGGTGCTACTGCAAAGCTCATATCAAAATACAAACCAAAATGTCCAATCATAGCAATAACTCCTTTTGACTATGTACAAAGAAGATTATCCTTAAATTCCGGAGTAATACCTTTACTTTGTAGAGAATTCTCAACTACTGATGAAATAATTAAAGAAGCTATCAAGGTAGCAAAGAAATATTCCTGTGCCAAGGAAGGAGACAATATTATTGTTGCTGCTGGTCTTCCAACCTCAATCACTGGAGGAACTAACATGATGAAAATAGAAAAAATTTGAAAAATTTTAATTTTACTATTATTTCGAATAATTGTCTTGGTGGAGTAATAAGTAATGAATTAGGACAGCGATTTAATTCACCGACAATAAATTTATTTTTCGATTCAACAGATTTTTTGAAATTTATAAAAAATATGGAACACTATTTAGATTATGAATGGAAAGATATTTCATCAGATAAAGATACTTATCCAAAAGCCAAAATTGATGATATTACTCTTAATTTAGTTCATTATAATAGTTTCGAAGAAGCAAAATTGAAGTGGAATGAACGAAAAGTTAGGATCAATTATGATAATATTTTTGTTATTGCTTGCCAAAGAGACGGATGGACAAGGCAACAAATAGAAGAATTTGATAAACTGCATTATAAAAATAAAGTGATTTTTACAACCAAAGAAATGCAAAATTTTGATTCGGCATACCATATTCAAAATACAGACTGCGAAAATGAAAATATGATTATAAATATAATGACATATAAAGATGATTTTAGTGGGAAAAGATGGTTTGATGATTTTGATTTTGTTAGTTTTTTCAATAATGGATTATCGAAGTAGTCAATTTTGGGAAAAGAATGACCTTTTGACTATTAATGAGGAATTAATAATAGAATATAGAATATTAAGTACTTATGCCACCGTCGATATACTAGGTAATATGAAAAAATCTATTTGGCAAGGAGTAACTAATTCTCATGTATTGCAAGTGTTATTTCAAGGATGAATAATTGTATTTTTATTTTGATTTATATTTATTATATAGATTTGAATAAATGTTCAAAATTAGGAAACAGTAGAATTGCACAAATTTTTACGTAGGGCGTTTTGCAGACAATATAATGTGAATTACACAAGTATTTAAAAATCAATTGATGTATTTAATAATATTATTATTACCTTATTGTAGTTATGAAATAATAGAACAAAGTAAAATAGAAGTGAAGCAAAGAAATAGATAAAAGTAATAAAAGAATAATTACTAGTATGTTTTGGAGTTTTTGAAAGCATAGGGGCATAAGCTGTGTCGCTTATTGTAGCAGTGATATTAGCAAGGTTACTAACACCATCTAAAAAGATTAAGATATAACAATTATAAAATAATGGATAGAAATATGTAGTTAAAGTTACAATTAGTGATTATGAGTGAAGTGACAAAATATTAAATACTTTTTAAAAATCGAAGATTAGCTAAAATAAATTAGTTTATAAAAATACAAAATGAAATCAGTTTAGTAGTTAACTAAAAAGGAGAATACTGTGTATATATTAAACTTTATAAGAGGATTTTGTATGGCACTAGCTGACAGTGTACCAGGAGTGTCAGGAGGAACCATAGCCTTTATACTAGGTTTTTATGATGATTTTGTAAACTCATTAAACAACCTAATATCAGGAAATAAAATAGGTAGAATATATGCTTTTAAATTTCTATCTAAAATAGGAATAGGATGGGTTACAGGTTTTATACTATCAGTATTATTTATAACAAATATATTTGAAAAAAATATATACGAAATAAACTCATTGTTTTTAGGATTTATAATATCATCTATTCCATTAATAGCTAAATCAGAAAGAAAAACATTGAGTAACAATAAAAGAAATATTATATTTTTAATAATAGGTATAATTGTAGTAGGAGCAATGACTTACTTTAATCCAGTTACAAATGGTGGTCAAAGCTTATCTATAAAGTATGATAACTTAAATATATTATTTATAGCATACATATTTATATCTGGAATGATTGCTATATCGGCAATGGTTCTTCCTGGTATATCAGGATCTACAATACTTTTAATATTTGGACTTTATGCACCAATACTTAATGGTATAAAAGAAATATTAAAATTAAACTTTGATTACTTACCAGGAATATTAATATTTGGATTTGGGGTTTTACTTGGTGTTTTATTAACTGTAAGAACAGTAAGACATTTACTTAGAAACTTTAGGTCACAAACTATATACTGTATTATAGGTCTTATGATAGGGTCTGTATACTCAGTCATAATGGGACCTACATCTCTTGAAATACCAAGACCACCAATGAGTATTGACTCATTTAGTATAATATTCTTTATAATAGGATGTACATTAGTTCCAGCACTTGAAAAGCTTAAAGATGTACTTAAAAATAAAGAGACAGAATTAGAAATAGAATCAATATAAATGGAGTAAAATTATGAAACAAAGAGTAAGAAAAGCAATAATACCAGCAGCAGGACTGGGAACAAGATTTTTACCTGCAACAAAATCACAACCAAAAGAAATGCTTCCAATAGTTGATAAACCAACACTACAATATATAATAGAAGAAGCAATAGAATCAGGAATAGAAGAAATACTAATAGTAACAGGTCGTAGCAAAAAAAGTATAGAAGATC
>OOCW01001579.1_pt1 | contig 15554 bp, 12 predicted proteins | sample 1671201 | NCBI WGS metagenome assembly OOCW01 (sample SAMN06348132, study PRJEB24527) | human gut metagenome | biome: human gut; feature: ankylosing spondylitis patient; material: feces | host: Homo sapiens | place: China | collected 2015-10
TATGTTCAATTTGCTCTTTTGTAAGCATAGATCTCATATCAGTTTTTCCTGATGGGTCTCCAACCATTGCAGTTCCTCCACCAAGTAAAGCTATTGGTCTATGACCAGCCTTTTGCATATGTGCCATAAACATCATTGCTATAAAGTGACCTACATGTAAACTATCAGCTGTTGGATCAAATCCTATATAAAAAGTTATTTTCTCCTTTTCTAGCAATTCTCTTGTTTCTTCTTCATGAGTAAATTGCTTTATGTATCCACGATCTAATAACTCGTCTAAAACGTTAGCCATCTCCTTACCTCCTATAAAATTTCATATATTATTTAGTATATATTTATTGCAACGTTTTATCAAGAAGATTTAATTTTTAAAGGCTCTATATTATTTAAACTTTATCAATACTCCATCTAAACCCTTTAAAACTAAAAAGCTACCCATTTCTGAGTAGCTTTAATTATAATTTATTTAAATTTAATTATTTTCAATCCTATGCTACGTATTCTTTAATACATGATGGTACTTCTTCAGCTGTATCAACATTAACATTAATATATACATTGATACCAAACCTGTCTGTTAATCCAGCTATCTTTCTAAATAATTCTGTGGAATCTTTCATAGTACATCTAACAATATTTGATAATCCATCAATATAGATATTTTCAATATCATAATTAGATGAAATTATCCCACATAACATACCATAAAAACTTTGACAATCATCAACTTTATATTCATTGGTGTCAATAAACCTTATACCTCTTGCTAACTGTAACATTGGTCTAGAATCGTCATCAATATAAACGGCATCGCCTTTAGCACTTATTTGTTGGTGGTTGGCTAATTCTATTAACCTTTTTGTTTTTCCAGAGCCTCTTCTTGCACAAAAAACTTGAATCATTGGAACCACTCCTTCTTTTTTAATTATTTTTATAGTTAATTATCTTCACAATTTTGTTGAAGATATAAGTTAAACTTTTTACATATAATTAAAAATTCTAGTAACATACTTTTTAGCAAATTAAACTTTAACTAAACTTTCTGCACCTTTCTTTAAAGTTATTATTAGCTATATAAATTTTATTATTCAATGCTTATAGGCAAAATAACCTTAAAACAATCATCTAATGTTGAATTTATTAGCCTTACCTTTCTTTTTCCCTTAAATGCTTCCTTTATCCTTACTAATCCATTGCCGTCATTAATAAATCTCTTACCTTCATCTAAAGATATTAATTTATCATAAATCCACATATTCCTCTTATTATATCCCATATCTCCAAACATATTACTCTTAGATAATAATTGTCCAGGACTTATAACTATGATTGAGTTCTTTGTTAATATTATTTCTATCAACTTATCTATAATTGAATACTCCCTATACATTACTGAATTCTTTACAGCTTCCATAACAGCAAAAACTGGATAATCTTTCGGTAATAACGTATACATTTGTTTTTCAGTTTTATCTATCATATCTAATAAATTACCATTTATTATAATTGATCTAGGATAATTTTCATTTATCCTATTTATTATTCGTATTGCATTATTAGGAATACAGATATTATTACTATCACAAAATACTACTAATCCACCAAAAGTACATCTAACTTTTCTATTTCTTTTGTCCAAATAAGTTATACCTGCACTTTCCAACAGAAATTTTTCATTTTCCCTATTAATAACTATTCCCTTATTTCTAAAATATCTTTCTACTAATTCTCTATTTAAAAACTCAGCACTACTATTTACTATTTTGCAGGTTTCAACTGTTAATAGCTGATTTTCTTCAAATGCTGCCACTAGTTCAGATTTCCGCATAGTATCCGTAATAGATCCTCTTCTTATATGGAATGCTCCAGTTTCTTTTATCTGATAAGGTTTTTGTCCTCCATCAAATATTGTTATTATTCCAATATCAATTCCATCTAAATTTACAACTTCTACTGTTATTGGAATTGGTGGCTCACACCTTGAACTTACAACCTGTTGAATTTTTTCTTCATCTAATGCTTTGAACTTATTAATTCCAACTAATCGTTTCGTTCTGTCTTCAACCCCTATTATTAGATATCCTCTTCCCCCTTTAGAATTTGCTATAGCACATACATCCTTTGCCAATTCCTTCTTACCAGACTCTGATGAAATATCTATTTTTAGTTTGAAATCCAATTTAGTGCCTTCTCTCTGTTGTATTAAAGATAGTAGCTTTTTCTTATTCATAATATTTTACCTTAAACTCTCTCTAAGATATAATATTCAACTTGGACTAAAACTGCTAATTTTAGAGTGAAATTTTCACAAAAATTTTTATAGTAATATATTATATTTATGATAATAAAAAAAAGAACAAAGAAAATAATTTTATTGTTATATTTTCCTTTGTTCTTTAAAACTTAGCATTTTTTACTTTTATCTATTTAATTTAATTATATTCTTGTATATTTCTTTTATTAATACTTTTAAAATATTAAAGGCTATCCTTGGCAACTCCTGTTCCTTTTATAATTAAATTAGTATTAACCTCTATTTCAGTAACACTTAAAGGGTTATCTATATTCTCATTTGGATAATACATTTCTGCTAATCTATGAATATCAAAAATATCTAAATTTTCTTCCTTGTATTTATTAAATAAGTATTCTGCATACCCTTTTATATATGCTTCCTCATTTGCTTTAATATAATCTAATGCATTATCATCTACTATTAATTTCCCTTGAACCTCACTTACTGATACCTCAACATTAACATCTTTTATTAGCTTATATTTTCCATCTTGAAATTCTAACTTATCTTTCATGCTACTATCTAATATTTGTAATGTAATAAAATTTTCTTTACTTTGAGGATTGGTAATATCTAAGGTTCCACTCTTTGCATTTCCCATTATAATGTTATAAATTAAACTATTTTCCATATCTATTCTCTCTACTAAAACATTATCTTTAAAAACAGATGAACCTTGTATTTCAATCTTTTTATCTATAGCATTATCCTTTAATGATATTGATGTTAATAAGGCTGTGTTACTTCCCATTAAGATATTGCTTAAATAATAGTTTATATTTGAGCGTACAGCCCTAGGATTATACTTTGCCTTACCCATTAGATCATTTAAAAATAATCCTAAATACTCTTCATCTGTAGATACAGTCTTTAATAATTCATCTACATCACCATAATATACAAAGGCACTTGGCTTCATTGAAAATTCACTATTATTATTAATTAAATCTAAAAACTTTTTAATACCTTTTCTAGAAGCTTTTTCAGTAAAAATATAAGCCCTTGTTTGACTATAATCTAATTTAAAACTTGATGCCCTATTTATATCATTTAGGGCTTCTAAAGCAGTTTTACCTTCACCTTTATAAATTATCCTTCGCCCTTTATCTGAACTATCGTTAGTGCTTCTATATGGCTTAATACAATCTAAATAAACTATTTCTTGACCTAAATCATCTACATCAAAAATAATACTTGTTGGAAATGTAACTTTATTAATATCATGATAATCGAAACAACCAGTTAAAAGTAATGGTAGAAGTAACAAACTTAATAATATCGAAACTTTTCTTCTTTTATTTTTTAGCATCCTTCTTACCCCCTGTTCCTATTATCTTTCTTGAAATTCTGTCTAATTTACCTCTAAAAAATACATCTCTAAATCTATATTCACTTAAGCTACCTAGAGGGAATAAGAATGGATATCCCACTGATTCTAACTCTGATATTTGAATAATATAAATTAATGATGCACATAAAAATCCTGGTATTCCAAGTAATGATGAAGATAACATTATTACTATTGACCAAAATGAAACAGCACCATATACCTTAGGAATTAAGAAATAACTTAATGTACTTACTGCAACTACTATTATTGTAATTCTTGATGCAATTCCAGCTCCTACTGCCGCGTCACCTAAAATAAGAGCAGAAACTATACTCATTGCCCCACCTATTGGATGAGGTAACCTTAACCCAGCTTCCTTTATAAGTTGAAAAGCTATAATCATAACAAAGACTTCAACAACTGTTGGTAATGGCACACCAGCCCTTGATACTGCGAGCCTAAATACAAAAAGACTTGGTATCATTGAAAAATGATATGTAATAATTGCTACATAAAGCCCCGGTAAAAATGAAGCAACTAAGAAGGCAAACCATCTTAATATCCTATTAAAATTTGTATAGTATCTATTTATATAGTAATCATCTGGCATTTGAAAATTTTCTAAAAAGAAATATGGTACTGTAATTACAAATGGTGTACCATCTACTAAAATACCTATACGCCCTTCGAAAATCTTTGCTGCAACTTCATCTGGCTTTTCAGTATATCCTACCGTATCAAAAAATGAATGCTGATGCTTTAAATTTGCTTCTATATAATTTGAATCTAAAACAAATCTTAAATCTAAATTTTTAAGTTTATCCTTTACTTTATTAACTAACTCATCTGGTGCAATCCCCTTTATATAAGCAATTGCAACTGCTGTTTGTGACTCTTCTCCAACTACAACTGTTTCAAACTTTAAGTCTGGATTCTTAACACGCCTACGAATTAATGCAACATTATCTACTATAAGTTCATTAAATCCCTCTCTAGGTCCCTTTAATACAGCTTCAGTTTCAGGAATTCCTATACCTCTTCTTGGGAAATTTTTAACCTCACAGAATATAATGTCGTTAAAATCCTTTAAAATTAATATTACATCTCCAGATAATACATGCATAAGTGCATCATCTAAATCCTTAGCCATTCCTGTTGCACTTATATCAAGTACCTTCTCCAATAAATCATTTGGACACTTTATACTTGTATTTTTTAATTCTCCAAATCCTCTTAATGGTAATATTAAGTATTCCATCATCCATTGACCATTACATAAGTCATCTATGAATACTAAAGTACCATCGCCTATTATTGTTTTAACATCTCTATATTTAACGTCAAAACATCCTTCAAATCGTTTTTTTACATAACTTAAATTATCCATTTGCATCACCTAAGGATATTATTCCTCTCACCATGTTTAATATTCATTTTTTTGAGAATAATAAAATAGACTTAGCATATATTTAGAAGTTGGAGGAAAAGAAATGAATAAATTATCAGCAAAACACTTTATACTTTTTGTCTTTGGTGTTACATATATATCTTTTAAGACATATCCCTCTCTGTTTATTGCAGAAGGGGGAAGAGACACATGGCTATATACATTAATTATTTATTTAATTTTCTTTGCATTTGCCATGTACTTAATTTATGTTATGGATTCTCGAAGAGTTTATAATATAAACGAAGTTTTTATGCAAGGCTTATCTAAACCTTTAGGTAACATATTTTTATTTTTGTTTGCCTTTGGTTTATTTCTAGCTGCTCTTGAATCTGCAGCGGTAGAGACTAATGTAGTTAAATCTTGCTTTTTCCTTGAAACTCCTAGTTGGTATATAATTATATTTTTTCTTCTACCATCAGTTTTTCTAATTGGAAAAAGTATACGTTCATTTTTAATTTTTGTAATAATTCTTATATCTTCATTAGGTGTTAATACTTTTATCTTATCTGCACTTACTGAAAAGTATAAAGATATAAAGTATATTATGCCTGTTTTTGCAGGTAACATAGGAAGTGAATTTTTATCAACATTTTTACTAGTTCTAGGTTCACTATCTGCTTTTGTTATTGCTTTACCATATTTAAGATATTTAAATACAGGAAAAAATTTAAGAAAACATAGCTTTATAGCTTTAGGAATACTAGGTGCTATATGTATTTACATTCTTATTGGAATATTATCTACATTTGGCCCTCTTAGAGCTGCTAATATCTTTTATCCTGAGTTTGTTCAAAGTCAAAGAGTTCAGCTTTGTGGATTCTTAGAATTTGGAGATTTCTTTTTCTTATATCAAACAGTTGCTGGATTTTTCTTAAAATATGCAATTGCAACTTATGGAGTATATATAATTTATAAAAAACATATAAAAAATCATAAATACTTTACTACAGTTTATACTTTAGCAATATTTATATTTGGAACATTTTTATCAAGAAATAATTATATCTTATTTTATCTTCTTAAATATTATCAATATATTAATTTAGTATTATTTGTAGCTGTTCCACTTATTGCATTTACTGCCTTTAGCTTAAGATATAAGAAGAAATAATCTAGTTTTTCTAACTTTATTTTAAAGTATGTTTGTTGCATTTTTACCAAATTATGCTATAATAATAGTGTAATAAAAATCATTAGGAAATTCTATGATAATATCATTAAAGTACCCCTTTTTCCTTAGGTGTATAGTTAGTAGTTATCAAGATTCACCCTATGGATTTTAAGGAGGTATATGAAATGGAAGATAAGAAGATTATCTGCAAAGACTGTGGGAAGGAATTTATATTTACTGTAGGAGAACAAGAATTCTACAAAGAAAAAGGGTTTGAAAATGATCCTGTTAGATGTCCTGATTGCAGAAGAGCTAGAAAGGCTCAAAAGATAAATAGAGAAAGAAGATAATTCTTTTGAATTAATAAGGAGCTGCTTTTGCGGCTCCTTTTTCTTATAAGTTTATATTAAATTTTAAAGTAAAAAACTGTATATTTTTTCTTACATCAAAATAAAAAAATGATATAATATAATTAAACCAACGTGTAGTTTGCATTGCGGAGCGTAAGTCCAGTTGTGCAATATACACGTTTTTTTTATTTTAAAAAATAATAAAATCAAGGTTTCATTTGACATAAAATTTTGGTAATTTTATAATAGTAACTATAATTGAAATTCGAAATTATAATAATTAGATAAAACGTTTTTATAAGAAGAAAAGGGGTGCTATATTTGGAAAACGTAGCAGAAAAGAAAAAGGTTATTTTTAGTGGTATTCAACCTTCTGGAAATTTAACTTTAGGAAATTACTTAGGAGCATTAAAGAACTGGGTTAAACTTCAAGATCAATACGATTGCTTCTTCTGTGTAGTTGATTTACATGCTATAACAGTTAAACAACTACCTGCAGATTTAAGAAAAAGAACTTTAGAAGTTTTGGCTATTTATGTTGCTTGTGGTATTGATCCTGATAAAAATACATTATTTATTCAATCACATGTACCGGCTCACTCAGAAGGTGCTTGGCTTTTAACATGTAACACTTATATGGGTGAACTTTCAAGAATGACTCAATTTAAAGATAAGTCTCAAAAACATGGTGATTCTATTCCTGCAGGATTATTTACTTATCCAGTACTTATGGCTGCAGATATATTATTATATAATACAGACTTAGTTCCAGTTGGAAGTGACCAAAAGCAACATTTAGAATTAGCTAGAGATCTAGCTAATAGATTTAATAATGCTTATAGTCCAACATTCAAAGTTCCAGACCCATACATTCCACCAGTTGGCGCAAAAGTCATGAGCTTACAAGATCCAACTAAGAAGATGTCAAAATCAGACGATAATCCAAATAGCTATATCTTAATTATGGATTCACCTGATGTTATAAGAAAGAAAATAGCTAGAGCTGTTACTGACAGCATTGGTGTTGTTAATTACTCTGATGAACAACCTGGGGTTAAAAACTTACTGGATATTCTAATTGCAATTAAAGGATATAGCAAAGAAGAAGTTGTAGCTCTATATGAAGGAAAAGGATATGCAGATTTAAAGAAAGATGTTGCGGATGCAATTATAGATGAATTATCTCCAATCCAAGAAAAGGTTAATAGTTTACTTAAAGATAAAAAAACTTTAGAGGAAATCTATAAACTAGGGGCAGAAAAAGCAAATTATGCTGCAATTAAAACTCTAAGAAAAATGCAAAAGAAAATTGGACTTATACCAAGATAATATACTTATTCGTTACAATTTAAATAATAAGTTAATAAAAGTCGGCTTCAAGCCGACTTTTAATCTATAAACTCTTATTTATTTTCCCAAGGTTTTGTATTTAAATATTCAATAAAATCTTCTCTAAGTCCTTCTCTTTTTAAAGCAAACTCTACTGTTGCTTCTAAAAATCCTAACTTATCTCCTACATCATATCTTCTACCTTCAAAATCATAGGCATACATAGCTTCATTTTTTATTAAAGTCTCTAATGCGTCTGTTAATTGAATTTCATTTCCTTTACCAGGCTTAGTATTTTCTAAAATCTCAAATATTTGAGGTGTAATTATATATCTTCCTAAAATAGCAATATTACTTGGTGCCTCTTCTATTGATGGCTTTTCAACTAATCTTTTAACTTTATAAACTCTATTCTCAATAGGAATTCCATCAATTATACCATACTTATTTACATTTTCAGGTGATACAGTTTGAACACCTAATATAGTTGTCTTATATTCATTAAAGCAATCTATTAATTGTTTTAAACAAGGAACTTCACTATCAACAACATCGTCTCCAAGCATTACAGCAAATGGTTCATTACCTACAAAAGATTTCGCGCAATGAATAGCATGCCCTAATCCTCTTGGTTCCTTTTGTCTTATATAGTGAATATCTACCATATCTGATATTCCTCTAACTAAATCAAGCATTTCTTGCTTTCCTGCTTTTTCTAACTCCATTTCTAGTTCAACAGATTTATCAAAGTGATCTTCTATAGATTTTTTATTTCTACCTGTTATTATTAATATCTCCTCAATTCCAGATGCAACAGCTTCCTCAATAATATACTGAATTGTTGGCTTATCAACTATAGGTAGCATTTCCTTTGGTTGTGCCTTTGTTGCTGGTAAAAATCTTGTTCCAAGACCAGCTGCTGGTATTATAGCCTTTCTTACCTTCATTTTATTCCCTCTCTAACTAAGTAAAATTTTAGTATCTATAAAACTATAATAACATAATCATCTAATCAATACTATTCTTTTAATTTATAAGATATCTTTTTACACTGAAATCACTTATTTCCTTATCTAGTTGATCATTTATTTCCTCCTTCTATCCCCTTTTTTCCTGCAATATTTTGTTGAAAATTGACACATAAAATGTTATTATTATATCAAATTTCGTATATTAGCAAATATTTTTTTAATAGTTTGTTAATCAAATGATGAAAAGACTAAAAAATTAGAAAGAGGTATACATATGAAAAATAAAATGAGAGACTCTATCGTAGTAGGGTTTGCTTTATTTTCGATGTTTTTTGGTGCCGGAAACTTAATTTTCCCACCATCACTTGGAAATAAACTAGGAGATCAATATTTATTAGGTATCATAGGATTTGTTCTAACAGGTATTGGACTACCTCTACTTGCTATATTAGCTTGTTCTAGAGGAAATGGTACTTTTGAAGGTATTACAAACAAGATAGGTACTAAATTTACTTTAATTCTTACAACAGTTCTATTCTTTGCTATAGGTCCATTACTAGCAATCCCAAGAACTGCTGCAACTACTTTTGAAATTTCAATATTACCATTCTTCCCGACATGGTCACCTATAATAGTAATGGCAATTTATTTCTTAATAAATTTATTCTTTGTTTTAAAGCGTTCTTCTATTATAGATACAATAGGTAAATTTTTAACACCAGCATTAATAATTATCTTAACTATAGTAATTGTTAAAGGTGTAATATCTCCAATTGGTGAAATAGCTTCTACAGGTGCTACTAATATCCTATCAACATCTTTACTTGAAGGATATCAAACAATGGATGCATTAGCTGCTTTACTATTCGCAGGTGTTATTACTTCTTCTATAATTGAAAAAGGTTATAAAGGTAAAGAAGTAAAATCAGTTTTATTAAAAGCTAGCATCATTGCTGTTATTGGTTTAGCCTTTGTTTATGGTGGTTTAACATTTATAGGTGCTCATACTGTTAATTTAGTTGATGCTGGAATTAGCAACACTGCATTATTAGTATTCATCGCTAATAAAATTCTAGGAACTTTTGGTGTAGTATTAATTGGAGTTGCTATCGGACTTGCTTGTTTAACTACTTCAATTGGTTTATTAACTGCTGGTTCTACATTCTTTGAAAAAGTAACTAATGGAAAGTTATCATACAAATTTAATGCTATAGTTATTTCTCTAATAAGTTATATAATAGCTTGCCAAGGTGTTGATAACATTGTTAAATTATCTGTTCCGATATTAAATGTTCTATACCCAGTAGCTATTACAATAATTGTTGTTACTATGCTTAATAAGTTCATAACTAACATTATTGCTATTAGACTAGCTGTTTATGTTTCTTTAGTATGTGGATTCTTATTCTCATTCTTTGGTTCTGCATTAAAGTTTATGCCTTTAGCTGATGTTGGATTTGGTTGGGTAATTCCTACTATTCTTGCTTTAGTTATAGGATTATTTATAAAACCTAAGAAGACAGTTTAATAAAAAAAATAGTATTTTCTCAAATAAGAGAAAATACTATTTTTATTTTTATTTTAATACTTCATTAATTCTTTTAGCTGTTATTTCCGCTAATTTTTGTTGATGACTAGCACTACTTACTTTTACAGCTTCTGTTGGATTAGTTATAAATCCATTTTCAATTAATATTGAAGACATTATAGTATTTTTACAAACATATAAGTTACTATCTTTAGCCCCTCTATTATATAAACCTAACGTAGATGAAACTTCATTAGTTATTGCTGTTGCTAATGCTTTACTTACAGTAACCTTATCAGTATTACTTCTAGAAGTGTATGATCTAGTTTCTAATGTTAAATCTCTTCCATCTTCCGTAATCATTTTTTCGTTAATATAAGTTGTAATTGGAGTTCCAGTACTATAATATACCTCAAATCCATTTGATGAAGGATTTGTAAATGAATTATGATGTATTGAAACAAATAAATCAGCATTCATTTCATTTGCAACTTTAACTCTTTTCTTTAAGCTTTCAGTAGAGTCCCTATCTATTATTATACCATCATATCTTGTCATATAGACTTCTATTCCCATAGCCTCTAATTCAGCTTTTAACTTAATAGCAATTTGTAAATTTAAATTTGCTTCTACATATCTAATTCCATTATGAGTTGCTACTGCTCCTGGATCTACAGATTCAATTTCATGACCTGGATCAACTACTACTAATTTAGCTTTTCTATATACAAAATCTCTTTCTATAATTTGAGTTGTTCCATCATTTGCTGTTATTTTTATTTTTAAAGTCTTTTTTCCGGTAGACATTCCACCTAAGTTAATAGATCCATCAAACCCTGGATTATTTCCACTTGAGTATCCTGGATATACCTTATTTACATCTGGTCTTGATGTTCCATAAGGAACTGTTCCTAAATCTGTTCCATCAACATATACTCTTACTTCCTTAACTCCAGAGCCTGCTAATGCCCATCCTCTTATCTTAAGTTGATCTGACTTTACTGTAAGATTGCTAGTAGGCTCATCTAAACAACTTATTGATGCTAACTTTTCAACTTTAATTGTTCTTTCTATAGTTTGAATCGTTCCATCATTTGCTGTTATTTTTACACTTACTTTTTTATTTCCTGAAGCTATATTTGATATATTAATAGTTCCATAAAATCCTGCATTATTTCCACTTGAGTATCCCGGATATACATTATTTACATCTGGTCTTGATTTTCCATAAGGAACTGTTCCTAAATCTGTTCCATCAACATATACTCTTACTTCTTTAATTCCAGAATCTGCCAATGCCCATCCGCTTATTTTCAAGCTATTTGAAGTTATTTTCTCATTAGCGTTTGGCTCATCTAATGAATATCTAAAAGGTAATGTATTTTCTTCCCCTTTAATTACTATATTTCTTGTGTAACTCTGAGTATCACCATTTCTAGCAATAATTTTAACTTCTACAGTTTTATTTCCAGTTCCAAGATTACTTATATCTATTGTTTCATCAAAACCTGAATTAGATCCATTAAAATATCCTGGGTATGCTGAATTAACGTCTTCTCTACTAACTCCAGTGCTTATACTTGCAACTTGAGAGTTATCTACTAAAACCTTAATTTCTTTAATGCCAAATGCATGCAATGCCCAGCCTTTAATTCTTAATTTACCATTAGTAATAACTTCTGAGTTTGATGGTGATTCTAAATTACTCTTTGCAGATAAATATTCTGAATTAGTTGCATCACAATATAATCTAAATAACTCTATTCCGTAATCAGGATCTGAAGCCCAACTTCCAGTTAAACTTAATGCATCCTTTGCTTTGCCTAAAATACCACTAGTAGTACCAAACCACCCTGTATGCCTTGGATCATATGTCTCATCCACTGATAATTCTTCATCTTTCCAACTATCAACATAACTTGTCTTTGGATACCCATCTGCAGCAGCATACAATGCTAAATGATCTAAATGTGCTATTACTCCTTGATCCCAGTTATCAAATTTCTTGTGAGCATTTGCATCATAGTCATCTCCACCACTTGGATTTTTTAACCCACAAGGATTATGATAGGATTCATCTAAAACTCCACCAAATTTTCCATATCCAGTTTCCTTAGCAGCTTGTACATAAGCTAATACCCAGTTAACTCCACCTCTTGATTTAGCATACTGCTTGTATAGTTTTGCTAATCCAACAAATGTTTCTGTAGCATTTTTGCTTCTGGCCCATGCTTCAATAGTCTCTAAAGAAGTATCTACTTCTGAAACTATATTAACATTTCCTATTGCTCTACTACTTGAGTTACTACTTAACGCTTGTACATTGAAGTTAAATGAATTAAGTATAAACAATAGACATACTAATACTATAAAAATTCTATTTTTCTTCATCGCATTCCCCCTACTTTTGATAATAGCTTCCTATTAATAGTAGCATATTACAAATATTTTTGTAAATAGATGCCACATCAATAGTGAAATAGATATATTAATGTAATTTATAAGTCAATTTTGTTAGAGTATTATTTTATAACTATTATTTTAAAATAGCTTGTACATTATTGTTATATTTTGCTTAATACTATATACTAATATGAGAAAATAAAATATATCAAGGAGATTGTCATGAGTATATTTACACCTTTAATAATTATTTTTATATTATTATTAAACTACTACCTATACAAAAGAAATTCTTACTCTAAAAGTTTCTTTTTACTCTCTAGTAGTTTCTTAATAATTTACACTTTATTTTCTATAGTCATATATTATAATAATTTATCAAATGGATTTGAACATGGAATATTATTTGGAAATGTGGCAAATAATCACTTTTGTGATGAATATAGATATTACATAGATTCTGATATCTTATTAAATCATTTAAAGAATGGAGATATTAGTGCATGGTTACATAAAGAATTACCTGTATATGAATTCGTAGATCCCGAAGGTCATGCTAGTTATGGAAATTACAATATATTCGTAATCTTATTAACATTCCTTAAAGGCATAGGAATAAAATCTACTCTAGATTTAATTTTAATAAAATTATTTGTATATATTCCAACATCAATATTTTTATACAAAACATCTAAACTATATCTTAACGAAAAACTTTCTTTATTAAGTGTAGGAATTTTTAGTATATTACCTGGTTATATTTTATGTAACTCTTTGCTTATGAGAGATAATATTGTGATTTGTTTAATTTCTATATTGATTTATTATATACTATCACAAAAAATAAATTATAAGTCTCTAATCTTAATTCTAATAGTATCTATGTTATTATTTGAGTTTAGATCATATTCTTTATTAGTTATTATTGCATGTATTATTTTCACTTTTAAAAATAATAAACGAATTTTTACTTTTATAGATATATTCTATTTTATTGCAATAGTTGCTACAATTTATTTCTTTGTTAATTTTAATTTTCAGGAAAATCATTCAAATGCACTTTTTTCATTAGCTCAAATTACATATTTACAAGAAATATTCACCACCCATTTTGGAAGTGGAATTAATATGTTGATTAATTTATTCACTCAATTAATTATTCATATTATATGCGATCCACCATTATTAGAATTTTTAAATACAGGTTTAATTTATTTAATTTTATATTGTATAGGAAATATTTTAGCAACTATCTTAACTATAGCATCTTGTATAGCTTTCATCTATTTTATAATAAAAATTAAAGATAAAAAGGCTATTTTCTTATTTAAATTTACTGCATATTTTACAATATTAACAGGTTTAATAGTTCTTTCTAAGGATTTATTTATAATAAATAGACTTGCTCTTCTTTGGCTACCTCTATTTATTATAATACTACTTTACGTTTTAAATGATATATTAAATAAACCATCAAAGCACTAAAAAATCCCTATTAAAAGCTTAATAGCTTTTAATAGGGATTTTCTTATATCTAATAATTATTTGTACATTTCATTATAGTAGTTTTGATATGCACCTGAAGTAACATTCTTCATCCACTCTTGGTTATCTAAATACCATTGAATAGTTTTCTTAATTCCAACTTCAAATGTAGTTTCAGGATACCATCCTAATTCATCCTTAATCTTAGTTGGGTCGATTCCGTATCTTCTATCGTGACCTTTTCTATCTTCAACATACTTAATTAAGTTTTCAGTTACTGCTTTATCAACATTCTCATTTAAGTAAGCAATTACTGTCTTAACTATTGTTATGTTAGTTCTTTCATTATGTCCACCAACGTTGTAAACTTCACCAACTCTACCGTTGTTTATAACCATATCGATAGCTTTAGCGTGGTCTTCAACGAATAACCAGTCTCTTATGTTCATTCCATCACCGTATACTGGTAGATCTTTATGAGCTAAGCAGTTATTTATTAATAATGGTATTAACTTTTCTGGGAATTGGAATGGCCCATAGTTATTTGAACATCTTGTTATGTTCATTGGCATTTTATAAGTATCATGGTAAGCCTTAACCATTAAGTCTGACCCAGCCTTACTTGCTGAATAAGGGCTGTGAGGATCAAGTGGTGTAGTTTCCATAAAGTATCCTGTATCCCCTAATGAACCGTAAACTTCATCTGTTGAAACGTGTAAGAACTTAACTCCTTCTTTCCATGTTCCATCTTCATTTTCCCATGCTACTTTAGCACAGTTTAATAAGTTTACTGTTCCCATAACATTTGTCTTAGCAAATACTTCTGGCTCTCTTATACTTCTATCAACGTGAGATTCTGCTGCAAAGTGAGCAACATAGTCTATTTCATATTTTTCAAATAAAGAATTAACTAATTCATTGTCACAGATATCTCCATGTACAAATATATGTCTTGGATCATCTTGAATTGACTTTAAGTTTTCTAAGTTTCCTGCATAAGTTAATTTATCTAAGTTAATTATTCTTATATCTTCATATTTCTTTAACATGTATAATACAAAGTTTGAGCCTATAAATCCAGCTCCACCAGTTACTAAATAAGTTTTCATAATTAAATTCTCCTTATATCTCCAAAGTTTAAGTTTATGGATAATTTACTAATTATTTTTCAACGTTATCCATGAAAGTTTTTAAAGCTTCCTTCCAATCTCTCATTTCATCACCAACAGTGCATCTAAGCATCATGTTATCAAGTGATGAATATGCTGGTCTATCAGCTGAATTAGGATACATACTCTTAT
>OOCW01001584.1_pt1 | contig 15507 bp, 12 predicted proteins | sample 1671201 | NCBI WGS metagenome assembly OOCW01 (sample SAMN06348132, study PRJEB24527) | human gut metagenome | biome: human gut; feature: ankylosing spondylitis patient; material: feces | host: Homo sapiens | place: China | collected 2015-10
CCCATCAGTGCTGCGAGGACTTTGCCCTCATGCGCAGCATCCCCGGCATGACCGTGATCTGCCCCGCCGACGATGTGGAGGCCCGCGCCGCTGTGCGTGCTGCCTACGCAATGGAAGGCCCCGTCTATCTGCGCTTTGGCCGTCTGGCTGTGCCTGTGTTCCACGATGCCGAGAACTATCACTTCGAGATCGGCAAGGGTGAGCAGATCACTGAGGGCAGCGACATTGCCATCATCGCCACCGGCCTGATGGTCAACGAAGCCCGCATGGCTGCGGAGCAGCTGGCTGCTGAGGGCATCCACGCCCGGGTCATCAACATCCACACCATCAAGCCTCTGGATGAGGAGATCGTCCTCAAGGCTGCAAAGGAGTGCGGCAAGGTCATCACCGCCGAGGAGCACAATGTCATCGGCGGTCTGGGCGAGGCCGTCTGCGCCGTGCTGAGCGAAAAGCTGCCCACGCCGGTGCGCCGCGTAGGCGTGCAGGACGTGTTCGGCTGCTCCGGCCCGGCATGGGATCTGCTGAAGTTCTACGGTCTGGATGCTGCCACCATCTGCAAGACTGCCCACGAAATGCTGGGCAAATAAGCGCTTCTCCCACTGTATCTGCGCCGCCGCGTCATTTGCTGACGCGGCGGCGTTTTTGCATGCCGCAAATTTTTTTGCCAAATACTGCAGGATATGATATGCTTACAGAAAAAGCGGAAGGGAGAATCGCAATGCTGATCGTGGACAAACTTGCGTTTCAGGAAAAACTTTCGGAAGGGGAAAAAACGCTGGCCGCCTATATTTTGGCGCATGGGATGGAAATTGCCAAATATTCCACCCGCAGTCTGGCAGAAGTGACCTACACCTCTCCGCCGACCGTCCTGCGCCTTTGCAAAAAGCTGGGTTTTACCGGCTTTGATGACTTCAAGCAAAATTTTGTGCGTGAACTGGAATATCTCGACCAGCAACAGGGCAAGGTGGATTTCAATTTTCCCTTTGCTGAAAACGACAGCCCCATGCGGGTGGCGCAGAACATCGGCGAGCTGTACGAAGAAGCCGTCAAGGACACTATGCAGCTTCTCCGGTACGAAGACCTGCACAAAGCGGTGCTCCTGCTCAAATATCACGAGGAAATCCACATTTTTTCCGCCGGGACGGCCATCAATCAGGCCGAATCCTTCCGAGAAAAGATGCTCAAGATCGGCAAGCGGGTGGTCATTTTCAACAATCTGAACTACCAGCGGTATCAGGCCTGCTGTCTGTCCGAGAGGGACCTTGCCATGATCATTTCCTATTCCGGCGAAACGGCGCAGATGCTGGAGATTGCCCGGCAGTGCAAACGCTCCGGAACACCCATCCTTGCGCTGACCAGCTTTGGCGAAAACAGCCTGACCTGTTATGCGGATTGCAAGCTGACCCTTTCCACCAAAGAAAGCATCTATCAGAATCTTGGGGACTATGCTTCCCATCTGTCCATGACCCTTCTACTGGACATCTTGTATTCCGAGTACTTCCGGCAGAATTACCAGAAGAATTATACCTACAAGCTGGAACGCGCCCGAGAGCTGGAACAGCACCGCACCTCCACCAATCCTATTTTGTTGAATCTGCACAAAGAAAATGCGGAATGAAACACTGTTCCGTTTTTGATCGTGCAAAAAGAAACAGAAAAATTAACACTGTACCAATAAGTTTAAAAAATATTGCACAAAAACCTCCCTGCAAGTATTCTATACCTGCAAGGAGGTTTTCAAGCTTATGGAGATGCCAAAAAAGTTCCTGTGGGGCGGTGCGACCGCCGCCAACCAGTACGAAGGTGCCTACCAGACGGATGGCAAGGGCCTGAGCATTGCCGACGTGGAAAAAGGTGCACGCCACGGCGTCCCGCGCGAGATTCATACACAGGTCATGGAGGGCAACTACTACCCTAGCCATGAAGCCGTGGATTTTTACCACCATTACAAAGAGGACATCGCGTTGTTTGCCGAGATGGGCTTCAAGTGCTTCCGAATGTCCATCAACTGGCCGCGCATCTTTCCGCAGGGCGATGAATTGCAGCCGAACGAGGCCGGGCTTGCTTTCTATGACCGTGTGTTCGACGAGCTGCACCGCTACGGGATCGAACCGGTGGTCACGCTTTCGCATTACGAAACGCCGCTGTATCTGGTGCAGCACTATGGTTCCTGGCGTAACCGAGCCCTGATCGATTTCTTTGCCCGGTACTGTGAAACGGTGTTCCGGCGTTACAAGGGAAAGGTCCGGTACTGGATGACCTTCAATGAGATCAACGAGACCATGAACCAGAGCGAGCCATACCATCAGGCAGGCGTGCTCTTTGCCGAAGGCGAGGAGCACAACGCTGTCAAAGCGCTGGTCAGCCACAACATGTTCCTTGCCAGTGCAAAGGCCGTGCAGATCGGGCATGCGGTCGACCCGGAAAATAAAATCGGCTGCATGATCCAGTATCCCACCACCTACCCGCGCACCTGCGCACCCAAGGATGTGCTGGCACAGAGATTCCAGATGATGCCGAACTATTATTACACCGATGTGATGTGCCGCGGACACTACACCAGCCTGTGCACGGCACAGCTGCGGCGCATGGGCACTTCGGTAGAGATGCAGCCGGGCGATGCCGAGCTGCTGGCCGCAGGAACTGTGGATTACATCGCATTCAGCTATTATTTTTCTTCAGTTGCCCGTGCAACGGAAGATACGGATTGCTGTGTAGAACGCAGCAATCCGTATCTCCAGCGTACCGACTGGGATTGGCCCATCGATCCGGACGGCCTGCGCATCGCACTGAATGAGCTGTATGACCGGTATGAACTGCCGCTGTTCGTTGTGGAAAATGGTCTGGGTGCCATCGACACCGTAGAGCCGGATGGCAGCATTCAGGACGATTACCGCATCCGTTTTCTGGGCAGTCACATTGATGCGCTGCGGCAGGCCATTGAGCTGGATGACGTTCCGGTGATCGGCTACACCTGCTGGGGTCCCATCGACATTATTTCGGTGGGCACCGGCGAGATGCGCAAACGGTACGGCTTCATTTACGTAGACAAGAAGGATGACGGCAGCGGCACGTTGGCCCGCAAAAAGAAAAAGTCGTTTGCATGGTACAAAAAAGTCATTGCAAGCAACGGCGCAGACACCGCCCTGTAAGCAATGCATTTTTTAGGATATTGAAGGAGGCAAAACAAATGGATGCAAAGAAAACTGCCCAGCAGGTGCTGGAACAGGTCGGCGGCGCAGAAAATGTTACATTTCTGACCCACTGTGTCACCCGCCTGCGGTTCAACCTCAAGTCAATGGACGGCGTGGACGAGGCCAAGGTCAAAGCCGTACCCGGCGTGGTGGGTGTCGTGAACAAAGGCGGCCAGTATCAGGTCATCATCGGCAACGAAGTAGCTGCCGTGTACGATGAACTGATGAAACTGGGCGACTTCGGCGGTAAGGAAGTCAAACAGCCTGCCGCCCCGGCCGAGGAAAAGAAGAGCAGGGTCAGCATCATTCTGGACACGCTGGCCGGTGTGTTCACCCCGCTGATGCCGTTGATCGCCGGTGCCGGTATGATCAAGGCTCTGCTGTCTGTGCTGACCCTCTTCGGCTGGATCGACAAGAGCGGAAATCTGTACTATTTCCTCAACTTCATCGCAGACTCTTCCTATTACTTCCTGCCGATCTTCCTGGCCAACTCCGCGGCCAAAAAGTTCGGCTGCAACCCGCAGATGGCCATGCTGCTGGGGGCCATCCTGCTGCACCCGAACTTCATCGCCCTGAAAGCCGATGCCGATGTGGTCCATGTGCTGGGTCTGCCGGTGAAGATGGTAACCTATTCTTCCTCAGTCATCCCCATCTTCCTTATCACGCTGGTACTGCCATACGTGGAACGATTTGTCAATAAGGTCGTGCCCTCTGTGGTCAAGTTCATCCTGCGGCCGGTGCTCACCATCCTCATCATGGCTCCCATCTCCCTGTGCGTGCTTGGCCCTCTGGGCAGCATCATCGGCGATGGTCTGGTCAGCGTCCTGCTGGCCATTGAAAAGGTCTGCCCCTGGGCACAGCCTGCTGCCCGCTTATGTCAACTCTCTGTCCATGCTGGGCTATGAGACGGTCATCGGTCCCGGTAATCTGCCTTCCAACATTGCACAGGGTGCCGCAGCCCTCTGCGTTGCCATCAAGACCAAAAACAAGAACTTCCGTCAGCTGGCCGTTTCCGGCGGTGTGACCGCTCTGCTGGGCGTGACGGAGCCTGCTCTGTTCGGCGTCAACGTCCGTCTGCGTAAGCCTCTCATCGCCACCACCATCGGCGGTGGTCTGGGTGGCCTGTATGCCGGTTTGACCGGTGTGCGCCGTTTTGGCGGCGGTGGTGCCGGTCTGGCAGCCATCGGCCTGTATGTCGGTGAAAATCCCATGAACGTGATCAACGCACTGATCTCTGCCGCGATCGCCTTTGTGGCCACCTTTGCGATCCTCTGGTTCATCGGTTTTGATGATGTGCCGGAAGAAGCCTGATCTCTTCTGAAACAAGCAGCGCCGGAACGATTTTGCCGTTCCGGCGCTGCTTTTTACGCCTCTCCCAGCAGCTTTGCACGGCTGGCGTATACAGCGGTGAATACCTCCCGCAGCCGTTGGATCTCGGGACGCGGGTCGTCCCGCAGGGTCAGCAGACAGGTGTCCGGCAACGGCAGCTGCAGCGGCAGGTACCACGCCGCCGGAAAGGCCGGGTATTTCATCGGGCACAAAAACATGCTGCGCCCGGCAAGCAGATCGTTGTAAACACACTCGTAGTTTTCCACCATGTGCCAGCTTGGTGCGGAAAACGGCAGGCCGGGCTGAACAACGGCAAGATCCACCATTTCCTGATACAGCGGCTCATAAAACAGCTGCTGCCCGGCAAGATCGGCCAGCGCCAGAGTGCTGCGCCCTGTGAGCGGGTGCTCCGGCGATACGATCAGGTAAAAGGTGTTGTGCAGGATGGGGAGGCGCTCGATCTCCGGCTGCAGCGGCCCAAAGGGCAGATAGAGGGCTGCGTCTGCCTCGTTGCAGAGCATTTCGTGGGGGTTGCGTGACACGGGCCGAGTGTCCACCGCAAACTCATATCCCGGCAGCGCAGCGTGCAGCCGTGCCATCAGGATGGGATAAATGGGGTCCCGCTGCAGCAGCACCGGCGGCAGGCGCAGGGTCAGTGTGCGCCGCCGGGCAAAGCCCTTCAGTGCGGTGCGGGCGTTCAGGATGCTGCGATAGATCCCCTCCGCCTGCGGCACAAAGGCCCGGCCTGCTTCGGTCAGCGCCACGCGGGTGGTGCTGCGCTCAAACAGGGCCAGATCCAGCTCCTTTTCCAGACTGCGGATCTGGTAGCTGAGGGCGGGCTGGGTGCAGTACAGCTCCCGGGCGGCTGTGGTAAAATTCAGGGTCCGGCTCACGGTGAGAAAACACAGCAGCTGGTGGTCGTTCATCCGAAAAAAGCTCCTTTCTGTGCAGGGGAAGATCCGTCTGCTCTCAGTATAGCATGGCAGGAGCCAGTTATAAACAATTTTTATTGGCATGGCAAAATTTTTTTGTTTCCCTTTTACTTCGTTATATTTTATACTAAGTGCGGCGCGGGAAAAACTCCCGCAGAGACGAAGAGAAAATGATGAGAAGAAAGAGGAAATCCAAATGGAAAAGATCTCCCGCAAAGGCTTTTTGAAGGTCGCCGCTGCTGCCGCCATGAGCGGCGTCACCGCCGGTGCACTGGCTGCCTGCAACTCCGCAGCTTCTTCCAGCACCGCCGCTTCCGGTGATGCCATCTACACCGCCGGTACCTACACCGGCACGGCCACCGGCATCGGTGAGGTGAAGGTGACCATGACCTTCAGCGAGACCGCCATCACCGAGGTGGTCATCGATGCTTCCAACGAGACCGAGAGCATCGGCGGCGTGGCTGCGCCTACCCTGCAGGAGGCCATCATGGCCGCACAGGGTACCGAGATCGACAACATCTCCGGCGCCACCGTCACCACCAACGCGGTCAAGAAGGCTGCCGCCAGCTGCATCGAGCAGGCTATGGGCGTTGCTTCCGAAGAGCCTGCTGCAGATACCGCCGGGGATACCGGCGATGACTGGCTGGGCGAAGAGCCGGACGTGCAGGCCAGTGAGACCCAGGACTTTGATGTGGTCATCATCGGCGCCGGTCTGTCCGGCGTCTGCGCTGCCCGTGCGGCTGCCGAGGAGGGCGCAAAAGTTGCCATCGTGGAAAAGAGCTCTTCCTTCAACTGCCGCAGCGGCGAGTATGCCCTGCTGAACGGCAGCCTGAACAAGCGCTGGGGCCGTGAGAACATCGTGGACGAGGATGTTGTGGTCGACCGCCTGATGCGCGAGTGCACCTACCGCAACAAGCGCTCCATCCTGAAAAAGTGGGCTTCCCATGCACACGAGGTCATGGACTGGTTCATCGAGGCTTACCCCGAGCTGACCATCTGCGACTCCACCCGTGAGGCCGTGACCCAGGAGCAGTTCGACAAGGGTATTCTGGTGCCGCTGGCATGGCCTCAGCCCGAGCACTACGATTACCGCAACGAAGAGTTCCCCACCTTCCCTTCCAGCATGGAGTTCCGCTCTTCCCGCAAGGATCAGCAGGGCTTTATAGTGGAAGCCAACCTGAACAAGGCCGTTGAGAACGGTGCACAGACCTTCTTCGGCTGCTTCGGCACCAAGCTGCTGAAGGACAGCGACGGCCGCGTGACCGGCGTGATCATCCGCGACGCACAGAATGACAACAAGTACATCCAGCTCAACGCTTCCAAGGGCGTGATCCTGGCTACCGGCGACAACTCCGGCGACGAGAAGATCATGAAGCATTTTGCTCCCGAGATCGTGGAGAAGAAGATCGCCAACATGGGTGCCATGGGTATGCTGGGCGTTGACGTGGAGGGCAAGACCGTGGAGACCGGCGACGGCCTGCGCATGGGCGCATGGATCGGCGCAAAGGTGCAGGATTTCCACGCACCGATGACCCACCACATGGGCAGCGGCATGGGCGTGACCCCCTTCCTGCAGATCAACAAGCGCGGCGACCGTTTCATGAACGAGTGCATCCCCGGCCAGCAGCTGGAAAACCAGATCGAGCTGCAGCCCGAGTGCACCTCCTTCCAGCTGTACGACTCCAAGTGGGGCGAAGAGGTGCCCTACATGCCCGCAAACCACGGCGGCCTGTGCTACATCATCCCCGAGGATGAGGATGAGTCCAACCCCAACTACACCGACCGTCAGTACACCAAGATCAGCGCAAAGGCCGAGGCTTACCAGTTCAAGGCCGATACACTGGAAGACCTGCTGACCCAGTGCGGCTTTGAGGGCGATGCACTGGATAATGCACTGGCTTCCGTCGAGCGCTACAACGAGCTGGCCAAGGCCGGTTCCGACGATGACTTCGGCAAGCCCGCAAGCCGGATGTTCGCGCTGGAGAATCCCCCGTACTATGCATGCCAGTGGGGCACCACTTCCATGCTGGTGTGCGTGGGCGGCCTGGAGAGCGACGAGAACTGCCACACCTTCACCGAGGAGGACCCCGCCAGCCCCAAGCGCGACATCATCAAGGGCCTGTATGTCTGCGGCAATGTGCAGGGCAGCCGCTACGCAGTGGAATACCCCATCTGCATGCGCGGCATCAGCCACAGCCTGTGCGTCTACTACGGCTACATCGCCGGCAAGAACTGCGTGGCCGGTGTCTGATACCCTGCTGACAGAACACTGAAATAAGCGTTTCCCTGCCCGGAGCAGTATTCTTTCTTCCTGCTTCGGGCTTTTTTGCGCCCCTGTGTGACCCGGTCACGGAAAAACACACGCCGACGGGGTATACTGATGCTGTCAGTGAAATTACAAACACCCTTCAGGAGGTAAAAATATGGCAGTTGTTACGATCACGAAGGAAAATTTTGAGCAGGAGGTGCTGCAGAGCGCAAAGCCCGTCCTGCTGGACTTCTGGGCCAGCTGGTGCGGCCCCTGCCGGATGCTCAGTCCTATTGTGGACGAGGTGGCCGAGGAGCGCACCGATGTGAAGGTGGGCAAGGTGAATGTGGACGAACAGCCGGAGCTGGCCGGGGAGTTCGGCGTCATGAGCATCCCCACCCTGCTGGTGTTTGAGCAGGGCAAGCTGGTGCGTCAGGCCGTGGGTGCCCGCCCGAAAGCCAGTGTGCTGGAGCTGCTGGGGTAAATATGCGTGCTGAAAAGGAGCTGTTGCGCCATGCAACGGCTCCTTTTCTTCTTTTCCCTGTACAAACGCACAGAAAAATCGTATCATTGAGTTGAGAACACCGTCACTTTCCTACTTTACAACTTTACCGAGATAAAGTAAAATAAACTCAAGTAAGAAATGGGGGAACCGACAATGGAATTCAGCCTTGCAAACCTGCAGCCCAAGGAGCGCGCCTCCTTTGCGCTGCGCGCCTTGTACGAAGCGGCGGGCTGCCGCAAGTACCACATGGGCCGCTTTGAGGAGTACGGCCTGTATCAGGAGAACCGCAGCTTCCTCTCGTCCGAGCAGGTCATCACCTTTACCGATCTGGATGGCCGGCTGCTGGCCCTCAAGCCGGACGTGACTCTCTCCATTGCCAAGACGGCGCAGCCCGCCCCCGGCGAGACCCTGCGCTACTACTATCACGAGAACGTCTATCGCCCTTCCGCCGAGAGCCACACCTTTAAAGAGATCAGCCAGATGGGCCTTGAGATGCTGGGCGCGGTGGGCGAAGCACAGGTGCAGCAGGCGGTGTGTCTGGCGGCGCGGTCGCTGGATGCGCTGGGGGCTGAGTGGGTGCTGGAAGTGAGCCACATGGGTTACCTGTTCGGCCTGTTCGACGCGCTGGGCGTGCCGGATGCCGCCCGCGCAAAGCTGCTGGAAAAGCTGCGGGAGAAAAACGCCCACGAGCTGCGGGCCGCCGCCGGAGCTGCCGGTCTTGCCGATGCCGCCGCCGACATCCTGTGCAGTGTGCTGAGCCTCTGCGGCAGCTATGCCGATACCCTTGCAAAGGCCGCTGCCCTGTGCCGCAATGACGCCATGCGCGCGGCTGTGGCCGAGCTGGAAGCGCTGGCTGTGCCGCTGGAAAAGGCGGGCGGCGTCATCCGGCTGGACATGACGCTGGCCGGTGAGATGGAATACTACAACGGCCTTGTGTTTCAGGGCTACCTGAAAGCCCTGCCCCGCCCCCTGCTCAAGGGCGGCCGCTACGACCTGCTGATGCAGAAGTTCACCCCCGGTGCCGGTGCCATCGGCTTTGCGGTCTATCTGGACGAGCTGGACCGCCTGAGCGCCCCGCTGCCGCCGGTGCAGAAGAACAGCACCGACAGGGTGATGCTGAACGTGGCCCTGCCCAAGGGCCGTCTGGGCGATAAGGTGTATAACCTGCTGGCGGGCATCGGCTACGGCTGCCCGGAGGACTACAACGCCACCCGCAAGCTGGTGGTGGAAAACCCGGAGGCCGGCATCCGCTACTTCCTCGTCAAGCCCAGCGATGTTGCCATCTATGTGGAGCACGGCGCCGCCGATGTGGGCATCGTGGGCAAGGACATCCTCACCGAGGCTTCTGCCGATGTGTACGAGCTGCTGGACACCGGCCTTGGCAAATGCCGCATGTGCGTTGCCGCCCCGGCCGATTACAAGGACGACCCCAGCCGCCCGGTGCGGGTGGCCACCAAATTCGTCAGCATCGCAAAGAGCTACTACGCATCCATGGGGCGGGACATCGATATCATCAAGCTGAACGGCTCCATCGAGCTGGCCCCCATTCTGGGCCTTTCGGACGTCATCGTGGATATCGTGGAGACCGGCACCACCCTGCGGGAGAACGGCCTGAAGGTGGTCACCGAGTTCATGCCCATCTCGGCCCGGTTCATTGCCAACAAGGCCAGCTACCAGTTCAAGCACGCCGAAATGGACACCATGCTGGAAAAGCTGCGGGCGGAACTGCAGAACAAGGAGGAAGCAAAATGATCAAGCTGTATAACTTTGACGAGCTCAGGCCCGAAGAGATTTTGAACCGCGACATCCGCGCGGAAAAGAACGTGGAGGATGTGGTGGACGGCATCATTGCCGATGTGCGCGCCCGGGGCGACGATGCCCTGAAGGATTACGCGCTGAAATTTGACGGTGCAAAGATCGATGCCCTGCAGGTGACACAGGAGGAGATCGACGAGGCCTTTGCGGGCATGGACCCCTACTTCCTCGAAACCCTGCGCGAAGCCGCTGCCAACATCGAGAGCTTCCACCGCCAGCAGGTGCACAAGAATTTTGTGGTGAACGACAAGCCCGGCATCGTGCTGGGCCAGAAATATACCCCCATTGAAAAGGCCGGTGTCTATGTGCCCGGCGGCACGGCGGCCTATCCCTCCACCGTGCTCATGGACGTGATCCCGGCAAAGGTGGCAGGCGTGTCCGAGATCGTCATGACCACCCCCGCCGGAAAGGACGGCAGGGTGAACCCGGTCATCCTTGCCGCCGCTGCCACCGCAGGCGTGACCAAGATCTTCAAGACCGGCGGCGCACAGGCTGTGGCGGCTCTCGCCTACGGCACCCAGAGCATCCCCGCGGTGGATAAGATCGTTGGCCCCGGCAACATCTACGTTGCCACCGCCAAGCGCAAGGTGTTCGGCAAGGTGGGCATCGATATGATCGCAGGCCCCAGCGAAATTCTGGTGCTGGCCGACGGCGGCTGCAACCCTGCATGGGTGGCGGCGGACCTGCTGAGTCAGGCCGAGCACGACAAACTGGCAAGCCCGGTCCTCGTCACCGACAGCCCGGAGCTGGCCAAGGCCGTGCAGGCGGAGCTGGAGGTGCAGATCCCGCAGCTGCCCCGTGCCGCCATCGCCCGCGCCAGCGTGGACGACAACGGCAAGATCATCCTCTGCACCGACCTGCACAAGGCCATCGAGGCCTGCAACATCATCGCGCCGGAGCACCTGGAGGTCTGCGTGGAGGACCCCTTCGGGGTGCTGAACGAGATCCGCAACGCGGGCAGCATCTTCCTTGGCCGCAATGTGCCGGAGGCGCTGGGCGATTACTTTGCAGGCCCCAACCACACCCTGCCCACCAGCGGCACCGCCCGCTTCTCAAGCCCCTTGGGCGTAGACGACTTTGTAAAAAAGTCCAGCTTCCTCTACTACACCCGGGAAGCGCTGGGCGAAGTAGCCCCCCGCATCGCCGATTTTGCCGAGCGCGAGGGCCTGCACGCCCACGCCCGCAGCGTGACCATCCGGTATGAAAAGTGAGGATTTGAACCATGAGTAAATTCCTTTCTCCCACGCTGGCCGCTGTCACCCCCTACACCCCGGGTGAGCAGCCGCAGGATCAGCAGTACATCAAACTGAACACCAACGAAAGCCCCTATCTGCCCTCCCCGGCGGTGATCGCTGCCGTGAGCGAGCACGAGGTGGAAAAGCTGCGCCTTTACTCCGACCCCGCCTGTGCCGACCTGCTCAAGGCGGCCGCAGTCCACTTCGGTTTGCAGCCGGAGCAGATCATGCCCGGCAATGGCAGCGACGAGAACCTCTTCTTTGCGCTGCGTGCCTTCTGCGACGCAGACCACCCGCTGGCCTATGCCGACATCACCTACGGCTGCTACGGCGTGTGGTGTGGGCTGATGCACATTCCCAGCCACATCATCCCGCTGAAAGAGGATTTCACCCTTGACCCGAAGGACTACTACGGCCTGAACCAGACCATCGTCCTTGCAAACCCTAACGCCCCCACTGGCATTGCACTGCCCCGGGCGGAAATTGAGGGCATCCTGAAAGCGAACCCGAACAACGTGGTCATTGTGGACGAGGCCTATGTGGACTTTGGCGGCGAGAGCTGCGTGCCCCTCATCGACCAGTACGAGAACCTGCTGGTGGTGCAGACCTTTTCCAAGTCCCGGCAGCTGGCCGGTGCGCGTCTGGGTCTGGCCATGGGCAATGCAAAGCTCATTGCCGACCTGAACCGGGTCAAGTTCAGCCTGAACCCCTACAACATCAACCGCCTGACCCTGAAGGCCGGGCAGGCCGCGCTGGAAGACACCGCTTATTTTGACAGGACCCGCGCCGCCATCGTGGATACCCGCGCATGGACAAAACAGCAGCTGGAACAGCGGGGCTTTGCCGTGCTGGACAGCCGCTCCAACTTCCTGTTTGCAAGTACAGACCGGAAAGACGGCGAAACACTCTACAAAGAGTTGAAGAAAAACGGCATTCTGGTGCGCCACTTCGACGCGCCCCGCATCCAGAACTGGCTGCGCATCACCATTGGCACATCGGAACAGATGAAGATATTCGTGAACACACTGGATAAGATCATGGAGGAATGAACCATGCCGAACCGAATGATCTCGCTGGAACGCAACACCAATGAGACCCAGATCGACCTTACCCTTGATCTGGACGGCACCGGCCGCTACGAGGTGGACACCGGGTGCGGCTTTCTGAACCACATGCTGGAGCTGTTCGCCCGCCATGGCCGTTTTGACTTAGTGCTCACCTGCCACGGCGATGTGCAGGTGGACTACCACCACACCACCGAGGATGTGGGCATTGCACTGGGTCAGGCCTTTGCACGGGCGCTGGGCGATATGCGCGGTATCCAGCGCTACGGCAGCTTTTATCTGCCCATGGATGAAGCGCTGATCCTGTGCGCCGTCGATCTTTCGGGCCGCTGCACCCTGAACTGGGATGTCCGTTGCAGCACCGAAAAGGTGGGCGATTTTGACGTGGAGTGTGCCAAAGAATTCTGGCTGGGCTTTGCCCGCAGCGTGCCCGCCACGATCCACTTTGTACAATTTGCGGGAGAAAATACCCACCACATCCTCGAGGCCTGCTTCAAGGGCGCAGGCCATGCACTGGGCGCGGCCGTGAAGATCGACGAAGCCCACAAGGACGAAATTCCTTCCACGAAAGGACTGCTGGTATGATCGCAATTATCGATTATGGCGTGGGCAACCTGTTCAGCCTGAAGTCCAGCCTGAAGCAGCTGGGGCTGGAAGCGGTCGTCACCGCCGACGCGGACACCATCCGCAAAGCCGACCGGCTCATCCTGCCGGGCGTGGGCGCTTTTGCCGATGCCATGGCCAAGCTGGAGGCGACGGGCCTTGTACCGGTCATGAAAGAAGAAGCCGAAAGGAAGCCGCTGCTGGGCATCTGCCTTGGCATGCAGCTGCTGTTTGAAAAGAGCTACGAGTACGGTGAGCACGAAGGCCTCGGCTTTGTGAAGGGCGAAGTCTGCCCGCTGGAGCCCGACCTTGCGGACAAGAGCCTGAAGGTGCCGCAGATCGGCTGGAACGCCTTGCACATTGTAAAGGACGACCCGCTGTTCAAGTACATCCGTGAGGGCGAATACGTCTATTACGTCCACAGCTACTACGGCAAGAACTGCGCCGAAAGCACGCTGGCCGTGAGCGATTATTCCATTCCCGTCACCGGCGCGGTGCGGGCAGGCAGGGTGTACGGCACCCAGTTCCACCCGGAAAAGAGCGGCGACACCGGACTGAGGATCTTGAAGGCGTTTGCGGAGCTATAAGGAAGCACCCTCATCAGGCTCAGCCTGCGGCTTCGCCAGCTTCCCCCGACTGGGGGAAGCCTTCAGGACGCTGCCGATCTCGGAAAAGCCTTCCCCCGGACGGGGGAAGGTGGCTGCGAACAAAGTGAGCAGACGAATGAGGGCGCACCGCAAGCAGAACACAACAGAGGAGAAACAACTATGCAGCTATTTCCAGCCATTGACCTGCGGGGCGGCAAAGTGGTGCGTCTGACGCAGGGCGATTACGACCGCATGACCGTCTATGGTGAGGACCCCTGCGCACAGGCGCGGGAGTTCCTTGCAGCGGGGGCCAAAAATCTGCACGTCGTCGATCTGGACGGCGCAAAGGACGGCACCCTTTCCAACTATGATACCATTGCCGCGCTGGCAAAGCAGGGCGGTTTGTACATTGAGGTGGGCGGCGGCATCCGCACCGAGGAACGCATTGAAACATACCTCTCCCTCGGCGTGGGCCGCTGCATTCTGGGCAGCGTGGCGGTGACGGATTTTGACTTTACCGCCCGGATGCTGCAGAAATACGGCGATAAAATTGCCGTGGGTGTGGACGCAAAGGATGGCTATGTGGCCATCCATGGCTGGAAGGAGGTAAGCCGGGAGCCGGGCGTGGACTTCTGCAGGCGTCTGGCCGCCGCCGGATGCACTGCCATCATCTACACGGACATTGCCTGCGACGGTGCCATGAAGGGCACCAATCTGGGCCTGTACCGCCAGCTGGCAGAGGAAGTGCCCGGCGTAGCCTTTACGGCCAGCGGCGGCATCTCGTCCGAAGCAGAGCTTCTGGAACTGAAAAAAATGGGCACTGCCGCTGCCATTTTGGGCAAGAGCCTGTACACCGGCGCACTGGACCTTGCGCGCTGCGTGCAGCTGGTGCAGGAGTGAACGGAGGGGAAACGACATGATCACCAAACGCATTATTCCCTGTCTTGATGTGCGCAATGGCCGCGTGGTCAAGGGCACGAACTTTGAAGGCATCCGGGATGTGGCCGACCCGGTGGAAATGGCCCGCATGTACAACGCTGCCGGTGCCGACGAGCTGGTGTTCTACGATATCACCGCCAGCTTCGAGGGCCGGGCACTGTTTACGGATATCCTGACCCGCGTCGCCAGCGAAATTTTTATCCCGCTCACGGTGGGCGGCGGCATCAACACGCTGGAAGATTTTGACCGGGTGCTCAAGTGCGGCGCGGACAAGGTCAGCGTCAACTCGGGCGCATTGAAGGACCCCGGCCTTATCCCGGCGGCGGCACAGCGCTACGGCAACCAGTGCGTGGTGCTCTCTGCCGATGTGAAGCGGGTGGACGGCCAGTTCCGGGTGTTCGCCAAGGGCGGGCGCGAGGACACCGGCCGGGATGCACTGGACTGGATCAGCTGGTGCGTGGACCACGGCGCGGGCGAGATCTGCCTGAACAGCATCGATACCGACGGCGTGCGCAGCGGCTTCGACCTTGAGATGCTGGATGCAGTTGCGGCGCGGGTGAACGTGCCCATCATTGCCAGCGGCGGCGCAGGCAAAAAGGAAGACTTTCTGGAGCTGTTCCACCACAAGGGCATCGATGCAGGTCTTGCCGCGGGCATCTTCCACCAGAAGCTGCTGACCATCCGGGATCTGAAGGAATACCTCAACGCAAACGGCGTGGAGATGCGGCTGTAACGCCGGGGCATTTCTCCCCGGCGCGGGGAGAAGCCGTAACGCGAAACTGGATTTCCGCAAAAACAACCCGCAAACTCTTGCGTTTGCGCACCGAATACGCTAAACTAGTAATATCCCCATCCGGGGAGGGAGAACCGTTATGAATCTGAAATTTGATGAAAAGGGCCTGATCCCTGCCATCGTGCAGGACCACTACACCAAAGAGGTGCTCACCCTCGCATACATGAACGCCGAGACGCTGGCACTCACCATCGCCGAGGGCCGCACTGTGTTCTGGAGCCGCAGCCGTCAGGAGATCTGGCGCAAGGGCGAGACCAGCGGCA